>ERZ808258.42-NODE-42-length-87478-cov-4.074992_pt1 | contig 87478 bp, 98 predicted proteins | sample MGYA00521280_ERZ808258 | MGnify/ENA primary metagenome ERZ808258 (study PRJEB31516, sample SAMN03275585) | gut metagenome | biome: mammalia-associated habitat; material: feces | host: Papio cynocephalus | place: Kenya | collected 2012-07-19 ...
TTATGTTGCATTAGATGATTTAACTGATGATGTTGCTAATAAAACAGCACTTAACACTACTTCAGTATTCTTTATGGGTGCAGGTATAATGAATGACCTTATAGGAAACGATTATATTTTACCTAAAACTAAAAAATAATTAGTTGTAAAAGATAGTCTTTTCAATTATATATTATATCTTTGAGAACAAATAATTATTGGAGGTATAATATTATGGATAATAACATTTATGTTTGTGTTGGTACACCCAACACAAACTTTGATTCCATAGGACCACGTGTTGGTTCTAAATTAAAAGATTTGGGGTATGAGGTATATGGTACTATGGAAAATCCCATCCATGGTACTAATGTAAGATGTATATGGGATGAAAAGATAAAGCATATGGATAAAAATAAAATAATCGGTATTGATGCTGCACTATCGTTAAAACCGAATAGTATAGGTACAGTATTATTAAGAAAAAGAGGTGTTAAACCTCGAGCAGCAATAGATTCTTCAAATGAGGATATGGAAATAGGTAGAAGATCTATTGTTGGTGTAATAGGTCATGATTTAAACAGTATACAACATGATATAGATGCTGAAGAGTTGGCATCTAAAATAGTCAATATAATACAATTTATTGAGAAAGAAAATATATGTTTAGGATAAGGAGAAGATATTATGAATATAAATAAATTAATAGAAAAGAAAACTATAGATTTTAAATTAGATACTGCTATAGAAAAATATAAAAAAGTTTGTTCTGAAAATGAATCATCTTTAATTCATTTTGTAAATGATGTGCAAAATGAATTAAACACAGAATATGAAAATGCAGTAGCATCTGTTAATTTAGCAAATAAAAGAAGCATATTAAATGTATTTGATATGGCATCTATTATTGGAATAAAATCCTTATTAAGTGGATATATTGTTGAAAATAGATTTGAAGAATTTAAAAACGAATTCGAACGTGTAAATAAACAAAATTTTAATTTGAATGATACTGATTTTCTGTTTGAAGCTTACTCTTTAATGGTTACAAATACAAACACAGCTTATAAAGAATTAAGAAAACAAGCTAGAAAATTAATTGAAGAAGCCATTAATTCTAATGTTAAAGAAATATAATAACTATATAAAATTAATAGGAGGGTTTAATTATGGAATTCGAAATAAAAAAAGGATATGAGTATTTTATTAATCAAATAACATTTAGAGGTAAAAATCTTGTATTAGTTGATGAACATGAAATTGATTTAGAAAAATTTAATTCGTTTATGGATAAGGTGTATCAAAAAATAAATGAATTAAAAGATACTAAAAAATATTATTATGGTATTATAGCTAATAGAATAAATAGAGAAGCAGACAATTTTTTCAATGTAACCAATACTGTTATCAATGAAGGTACTAGTTTTGCAGCTATCTTAGTTATGCCTTTATTAAGTAATTTTGAATTAACAGACGAACAAAAAGATATTTTGGATTTAGTTGACGATAAAGATAGTTTTATAGAAAAATTTACTAAAGTATTAATTAAAGCTGAAGAAGATTATATAAAAAATAATATGCCTATATGTTTATCATATGGAACATATGATAGAACTATAATTGAAACTGAAGATAAATTTATAAGTAAAAATAAAACAGGTTTAATCGAATATATAGATAAAAACATAAATTCTATGGGTGCTGCTAAATTTAAAGAATCGAAAAGATTTATAAATAATATTGGTGGATTTAGTTTATATAAATATGGAAATTTGATTGAAACTAATACTGGTCGATATGTATTTAAAATAACTAATAAAGAAGATGCAAATCACATATTAATACGAAGAAAAATAAGCTATGGTGTAGCAAAAGCAACACGATTATCAGATAAAGATATATTTTATCAAAAAATAGAAACTGATCATGACGTAATAAAAGTATTTGAAAATGATAAATATTATATTGCTGATATAATATTATCAAAAAAAATTAATAAACATTAATCTTTTATTTATAAATAAAAGAATATTATGAAGATACAGGTTTTTCCTGTATCTTTTTTTATTTATCATATAACAAATATGTAAAAAAATTCAATTGACTATATAAGTAAAAGACGATAATTTCAATTATATATTATATAATTGAAATAAAAATAAATGGAGGTAGTTATATAATGAGATTAACAATTAAAAACTTTTTCAATGAAATGAGTTATGATTTAAAAGTAAAGGAAATAGAAGATTTAATTCCTAAATATCAAGATGTTATAATAGGTTTTATAAAAAGAAACAGATTTAAGGAATCAGCTCAAAATCAAATGGAAGAACTAAAAAATATTATTAAAAAAGACAAAGTTATACAAGCAATAGAAAATGTTGGTTATAAAACTGATAAATTAGATTCTGATATGGCTCATGTGTTATATGTTGCATCAATAGATGAAGAAGATAAAGATTTAATAGGAACAATGACTGAATTAGCGTACAATATACGCTGTTCAGAATTTGAAGAAATAATAAAAGATGAGAAACTGTTAAAAATCATGTCTTATCTTTCAATATTCACAATGAGAGGATTTGAGCCTTCAGATTTCTATAAAGTGAAAGAAGTTAGTGCTATAACTGAGCAACTTCCAACAGTATTAAAAGAAGAATTAGGATTTGTATCTATGAGCAAAGATTTAATTCGTGGTATTTATACAACATTAATTCCTAATTTAACAGCAGAACAGTTGTTGTATGGTATAGCTAAAACTCCTTATCCTGATATAGAAGTAGGAAATCCTAAAGTTAGATTTTATGAAATAAGATTAAGAAGTTTTCTGTTCCAATTGGCTAATTATATGGATACTAGAAAAGTTAAAAAAATAATCATAAACGTATGTAAAGATATAGATAGATTTAATAAAAATACAGGACAAACAAATGTATTAGCTAATTATTATATATCAAATAGATTATTACAACGTTTAATTGATAGTGGTAAATTCTATGATATGGATAGTGACAAATGTAAGGGTGGTTTAAAATTATATAACATTCTTATAGAAATAAAAAATGAAAAGAAATATTCTCATTTATTCTAAGGATAATAGGTGGCATAGCCACCTATTATTTTTTTATATAAACTTATACAAATTAGTATAGATATAATTTAAAGGAGGAAATATTGAGTTGAATAAAAAAATTAAAAAAGATAATTTAAGATTAACAGGAGAAGTAAAAGAAGCCTTACCAGGTTGTAAATTTTTAGTTAGTGTTAAGGAACCTATGGAATTTACAACAACATGTAGTTTAGCAGGTAAATTAAGACAAAACGGAATTCGTGTTATAGAAAATGACAAAGTTGAAATAGAAGTATCTGTATATGATTTGACAAACGGGAGAATTGTTTGGAGAATAAAATAAGCAGAGGTGAAATAATAATGAAATTTATGAGGAATGAAAAAATCAATGATTTATCTTCATATGATTACAACATTAAACAGATATCAAATATTATTTCAAACGAAATATATAAACTTACTAAAGAATCAAATTATATGGTAGATATATACTATTACAATACTTTATTAATTAATAACGATGAAATAGAAAAATTATATAATTCAAAAAGAGTTAATTCTATAGAAATAAATAGAAATTATAATATAAAAAATATAATAGAAAATATTCAAGAAAAATACGGACTTATGAAAATGACAAATATGTTTAATGTAGTCCCTTCAATAATGATAATAGACAAAAAAGATAATATAAATAAACAAGAATTTGATAATATTATAAAAAAACTAAGAATGCATGTTGAGTTTGTAAACATGTTTATTTATATATTTTAAGGAGGTAATATTATGTATTATATTTATATACGAAATCACAATATGTTTAAAAAAATAAAGCCATATAAATTATATGGTACTTATGAAACAGCAGTTCAGACATATGAAGTTTTAAATAGATTAAATGTAAAGAAATCAGATATTATTTTAAAACATGATGATAAAATAATAGAATATGTTGATTTAGTTAATGACGTGAGTAAAAATAGCGAAGAATATACTGATATGGAAAAAATAGATAATTTTATCGAAAAAGTATTATCTAAAAATCCATTTGAAAATGTAGTAAAAATAACAGAAGATCCATTATTAAAATTGGGTGACCCTTTTATTAAAAAACCAAAAACTGATGAAGATAACAACAATCGAAAGATTTTACAATATAAAATATTAGAAGCTAGATCAAAAGAATTAATAATGTCTTTAAAGATTATAGATAAAGTAGAATTTATATTAGAAGATACTAAAAAATTTAATAAATTAATGTCAAGTAGTGACATTTTTAAATTTGAATTTTATTCTTTGAAATCTGTACGAAAAATAATAAACGAAGAAACATTAAATAAAGATGAAATTTATAGAACGTTAATGTTAATATTTGACAAATCTATAGAAAATTCTTTAATAATTATTACGGAGGGTATATAATATGGCAAATATATTATTGGAAAGATTAAGAGAAAATGATGATACTGGGTTATTTACTCAATCAAATACTGTAGTACCATATCGTTCAGGATTGGATTTATTGGACTATAGATTAGGATATAAATTAATAGCAAAAGACATGGATGAAAATGTTATAGGAAGTCATGATGCTGTTGGAGTTGTAGGTGGAAGTTTTATAACAATAATAGGTAAATCAGGAACAGCAAAAACAGCAATGGCTTGTAAAATGGCTGCTAATATGGTTAAACCATATAAAAACGGTCTTGTTATTCATTTCGATTTAGAAGGAGCATTATCAATAACAAGATATAAAAATCTTACAGATTTAACAAATAAAGAAATATCTGAACATCTCGTATTAAAATCAGATAGAAGTTATTTAGAAGATATTACTGAAACTATAATGGCGATAACTCAAGAAAAAGCAAAACATAAAAAAGATTATACGTACACAACTGAATTTAAAAATGAATTTGGTGAGAATATGACTTTATATGTTCCTACAGTTTTAGTAATTGATAGTATACCACAATTAAGTATGCGACCAGAACAAAAACTAAAGAAAGCTAAAAAAGGTTCGGGAGAAGAAGATTATCTTGTAGAAAATATAGAATTAGGTAAAAATACCTATGCAATGAGAGTTGCTAGAGATTTAACTCAATTCTTTAAACAGTATTTATCAATAATAAGAGAATATAATATAACTATTATTTCAATAAATCATATTCATCCAAAAATTCAAATAGATAATCCTTTTGCAAAATCTCAAGCACAAGTATTATATCTTAAACAGGACGAACAGTTACCAGGTGGTACTGCTACTGTTTATTATGCAAATACAATAATAAAGAATGTTGCAAGAGGAGCAACTAAAGCTAATGTAGCAGATGATGGTTATGCTGGATTTACTGTTAATTCTGAAATAATAAAATCTAGAACAAACATATCTGGTGTTAGTGTACCTTTAGTATATGACCAAAATACTGGATTTAGTAATGAACGTTCATTATTATGTTACGCTAAAGAGGAATTAGGTATATTGAATGGAGGAAGAAGAAATTCTAGATATATTGGTGAGAATAAAGACGTTAGATTTGATGAATTAAATATAGTTGAAGAATTTAAAAGACCTGAAGTTAAACAAGTTATAATGGAAGCGGTGCAACCACATTTAGATGCAATGTTATTTGGAACATCAGATGTTAATGATTTTGGTGATAATATAGGTTTAACTGAAGAACAATTTTTTGATATAATTAAATAGACATAAAATAAAGTGACAATTAGTTTTTCTAATTGTCACTTTTTATGTATTGTAAAAGATACTTGTTTTAATTATATATTATATAATAGAATGAATAATAAAGGAGGTAAATATATGAGTAGAGAAAAGAAAGAAGAAAATAAAGATGTGGTGTTTAATTCTAGTACAGCAGAATTAAAGAAAGTCTTAGAAAACGCAGAGGAAAAATATAAAAATAATAATGCTATATTAGGAATGACTTTATTAACACATCCAATATACACATCAAGTTCTAGGACTTTAATGACTACAGGTCATTTGAAACAAAGAACAAATATGAATAATCCTGAGTTTCCAAAAGTGTTTACTGAATATTATAATATGGTAGGTGAGCATTCAACAGGATTACAAAGAGCTAGATGTGATTTAATAGTTAAGAAGAAAATTTGTAAATTTAAAGATGGGCATTTATATGTGTTAGTTGTACAAAATAGAGATACGGGAGAATATGATATCATAGAAAAAAAGATAGTAGAAGATTTAACTGAAAAATTTGGTTATTTATATAACAACGATTCTTTAGATAAACTTAAAGCAGATGATATTGTAAATAAAGGTGATGTATTATATAAATCAACTTCTTATGATGAATATAATAATTATCGTATCGGAGTTAATGCAACTTTTGCATATACTTCAGATATAAGAACAACAGAAGATGCAATTTTGATATCAAAATCATTTCAAGAAAGAACTAAAACAACAGAAGTAGAAACTATTCGTGTTTCTATAAACGACAATGATATATTATTAAATTTATATGGGGATGTTAATTACTATAAAACTTTCCCCGATATAGGTGAAACTATAAATGATAAAATTATATGTTCCACTCGAAGAATAGATAATGATCAGATATTCTTTGATTTTAAAGAATCGAATTTGCGAAAAATAAACTTTTCAAATGATACGTTATGTGTTGAAGGTTCGTCAGGAGGAAAAATAGTAGACATAAACGTATATTCAAATAAGTCATTAGAAGAAATGAGGGAAAATGAATATCATGAACAATTAAATGATTATTATGAAAACGAATTGCGATATTATAAAGAAATATATAATTATCTTAAAGATATAGTATTAAATAATCTTCCTCATAGTATAGAATTAAATAGATTATATAAAAAAGCAAAGGAAATTCTTAATAAAGATGTTAAATGGTGCGAAGTACAAACAAAGAAACCATTCAGTAATGTTATATTAGAATTTGTTGTTGCAAGAGAAACTCCATTAAAGAAGGGATCAAAAATAACTGGATTGTATGGAAATAAAGGTGTTATATCAGATGTATTAGATGATGAAGATATGCCTATTACTGAAAATGGTGATGTTATGGATGTTGAATTTAATAGATTAGGAGTTATTAATAGAATAAATACTTTCCAATTATTTGAAAAATCAATAACATTCATCATGAATAGAACAATAGACAGAATTAAAACATTAGAAACTAATGACCAAAGAGCAAATTTTGTATTTATGATGATAGGATATTTCAATGAAGATCAGAAAACGCGAATGAAAGCTATATATGACAAATATAATGATGAGCAAAAAGAAGAATTCATTCAAGATATATATAATAGAGGGATATATGTTAACATCCCACCATTTTGGCATAAGAAACCTTTATTTGTTATTTTACAAGAAATTTATGCAAAACATGGAGATTGGTTAACACCATATCAAATATATAAGAAAAAGAATGGTCGTTATAGACCAATAATGAAAAAAGATTATATTGGTGAAATGTATATAATCCGTTTAAAACAAACAGCAGCAAAAGGATTTTCATCACGAAGTGTAGGAGGAGTTTCTTTAATAGGTGTTCCCATTAAAGATGCACAAGCTAAAGAAAATAAAATTTTATATCCTAAAACTCCTTGTAGATGGGGAGTTGATGAATTGTTAAATTTATTAATAGGAATGCAACCATTAGAGATTGCAAAACAAAATATGAGTTATAGAAACTCTATTGAAGGTACTAGGGATTTACCAACACAATTATTGAAAAATGGTGAAGTCGAACATCTTAGAATCGATGAAGATATTATTAACAGAAATGCTGAGGTATTTGATGTTTATTTAAGACCAATGGGTCTTAAACTTGAAGAATATAAAGAACAAGTAGAATTGATTTATCCTGAACTTGATGATGGTATTGAAAAACAACGTGAGTTTAATGGAGAAAAATTTATGGCTACTGATGTTGAATATCTTCATAGAGTTGTAGAAGCCAGATTACAAGAAATGGTAAAAGACGAACTTTTTGCAGGAACTGAAGAAGAATATCAACAAAGATTATGTGAAATAAGAGAAGAAATAATGCAAAGTATGAAAGAATAAAAAATGTTTATGAGTCTAGATTAATTTCTAGACTCATAAATACAATTTATATAAGGAGGAGTTTATGAAATATTTATCTATACACGATGAAGATTATGAAAAAGTGAATAAATTATTAAATGATAATGGTATAAAATTTAAAGAACAAGATCCAATAAAACATTTCGTAGAAGAAAGAATCATGCTTATGTATGATGATAGCAATATAACTGAAGAAGAAATTGATTTTGTTGTAGAACAAATAAATCCACTGGATATGGATTTATTAATAAATGAATCATTAATAATTTATGAAAGTGAGGATGACGATGAATAAGTTAAATATATATCATCAATTATTAGATTTATCTAATAATTTAGAAAAAATGAATGAAGATGAGATAAATGAATTAATAGAAACACTTAAAGCAATAAATTTTGAAGAGATAGTGAAATATTTATTAGATAGTAAAGATTTAGATGACATGGATTTGGTAACAATAAAGAAAATAATAGAAATAACTCAATTTATTTATAATAATACAGCATTTGAATCACCAATAACAGATGAAAGTTTTGATAAATTATATCAACTCATGTTATATAATGGTATGAATGATTATGTTGGAAGTATAAATATACAAGGTAAAAAACTAAGACAACATAAATATCCAATGTTAAGAGGTACTATAGATAAAATACACTATATGACAAAATATGAAAGAAATATTATTGACGATAAAGGAAAAATAATATCTAAAGATAATAGAAATAGCTTAGAGAATTGGCTCGATACTACAGAAAACATATTAGGTGAAAAAATACCATATCCTTCAATTATATTACAACCAAAACATGATGGATTATCTGTGGTCCATGAATGTGATGCTGAGGGTAATATAATGCATTCATTATTAAGAGGAGATACAGATAAAAATGTTGCTGTTGAAGTAACAGCTTTATTTAAAGATAGAATTAATTTTAAAGAATACTCAAGAAGAAATATACCATTCGGTATAAAAACAGAAACAGTTATGACCAAAGTTCAATTCAATTTATTTTGTGAAGAACAAAGGAAATATAATAATGCTAGGTCAGCAGTTTCTAGTATTTTAAATGAGAAAGAGTTAAGACCTGAATTAGGTAAATATTTAACAGTAATGCCACTTAGACAACAATATGAAAATGATAATAACATTATTATAATTGAAAGTGAATATGATGAACATTGTGATAACATTTATAATTTAAAAGAAGTTGAGTATAAAATAAATCTTATAAATGAACATATAAGAAGTAATGGATTAGTTACTGATGGTGTTGTTATATATCTCGATAATCCTTCAATACAATATAGATTAGGTAGAATAGGAGCAATCAATAGATTTGAAGTTGCATATAAATTCCCAGCTCAACAAAAAAGAACAACATTGCTGGATGTTGAATTTACAATAGGATTAGGAGGAAGTATAACACCAGTAGCTAAATTTAAATCAATCATAATGAACGGAAACTCGATATCATCAGCATCACTAGGTTCAATAGATAGATTTGAATCTTTAGATTTGCATAGAGGTGATGAAGTTATGATTAAATATGAAATTATTCCATATTTAGATGTAGATGCTAGTTGTAGAAAAAATAATAATGGTTATAAATTTGTAACTCCAACACATTGTAAATATTGTGGTTGTAGATTAGAAGAGGACCCAGTATTAAAATGTGTCAACGAAAGTTGTTCATCAAGAATAATAGGTAATATAGTAAATTATATTACTAGAATGAGAATAGAAGGTATTTCAATAGGCAAAGTAACAACTTTATTTGATGAAAAAATATTAACAAGTATTGAATCATTATATACTCTTAAAGATCATAAAGAACAAATAATTCAAATACCAGGATTTGGTATAAAATCATATATGAATATTATTAAAGGCATAGAAGATAAAAACGAATGTTATGATTATGAATTATTAGGTTCATTAGGAATACCGAATATTGGAGAAAGAATCTTTAAGAAAGTATTATCAGAAATGTCTTTAGAAAAATTATTATATGAATGTAAAGAAGGATTATTAGTTACAGATTTAATAACAACTAAAGGTTTTGGAGAAAAAACTTGTTTGAAAATACAACGAGGTATTATTAGTAAACTAAAAACAATAGAATTTCTATTAGACACTTTAAATGTAAAAAAATATAAAAAATCTGATAAAGGTAAAGTATGTTTTTCTAAAATTAGAGATACTGACTTTGAACAAACATTAGAAAATAAAGGTTATGAAATAACAAATTCGATAACAAAAGATACAAAATATTTAATAGTACCTTCCTTAGATGCAACATCAAGTAAAATAAAAGATGCTGAAAAGAAAGGTGTAAAAATATTAACTTTAGATGAAGCATATAAAAAATTATAAATAATAACAATATATTAAATAAAAATATTTAATTATAAAAGTTCAAATCCTGTCTTGTGAGTATTCGAGGGGAATCACATGATTGTAACCAGAACGACGTTATTCGAAGGATTCCTTAAATTGGATAGCGGATTAGTAAGCATCAATCATGCTCGAGAAAGCAGGAGGATTGAACTCTTTTTGAGAAAAGATCTGCGGAAGTGTTATGCAATGTTTTCTTTCTCTGGTCGGTATTGCGTGTTTGTTAAAATATAATGCGAATCGATTATTTTTTTGATATTTTTTTGACTGATTGCTATCTTAGTAGTTTAGTACACTTAAAGAGGAACGGTTGATGTGTCACGTCACATTGACGCTAGTACGTTTAAGGCAGGAAAGATTATTATGGGTGATTGGAATGGAATTGATAATTAATGATTAGAAGCTGTCTTATTTTAATAAAACATAATCTGTCGATTTCAGCAACAGATAACGTTTTCGAGATCTTATTAATTTAAAAGTTTATAAAACACTCAGTCTAATGATATTAAAACAAATTATAATATTATCATACAATTAACGTAGAATTTTTTATTTAATTATATGATAATATTTATAATTAATATCAAATTGTTTTTATGTTATACTTATATATTTATCTACGGAAAATATATTTATAATATAAAAGATAGACTGAAAACTCTTACGAGAGGGTGTTATTTAAAAAAGCTAACTCTTAGAGTTAGCTTTTTATGTTCTCAATTTTTTACATAAAAAATTATATACACTATAACAATATTGTAAAATAAAATTTAATTAAATGGAGGAAATTGATAATGAAAAAAATATTAATGTTAGGTAAGGTAGATATTACTAAAGTAGAAGTTGATTTACTAAAAGAAGTGTTAAATATAGATAAGGATGAAGTTATTGAATTTGAAGCTAAACCTTTAAAATCATTCATACCTGAAAATATAGAGGAATATGCTGCAGTAGTAACATACCAAAATAATCCTAATGTGATTAAAAATATGAAAAAAAGAATGAAAGATGTACCTTTATTCAAATACTACAAAGATAAAAAGGGAAATAGAATAGGATTTATGGAAATAAAAGATGTAATTATAAAATATGATTACACAGTTCATAAATTAGAAAAACAATCTAAATAATAATAAATCATCTATAGGTCTATGTTACACCTATAGATGATTTTATTTCATCGTAAAAGATAAAGTAATCAATTATATATTATATAATTGATGATTACTGATATATAATTCAGAATCAAAATGTTTAATAAATAGGAGGTAAAATATTATGTTTAAACCACTAGAAACTTTAGGAAGTCTTAAGGAGGTAAGTGTCATTACAAATAGAACAATAGACACTTTAAAAGAAAAATATAAAATTATAATATCACATGAGCAACTTATAGTTGCATTTGTTAATTGTTTTATGGATGCTGCATATTATAAATCAATAGAACTTATAAAAGAACCTAAAAAGCAAAAAATAGAGTTGAATTTATTTGAATTATTAAATATAGTTCATATTGTTGATGAGAATCATGTATTAAATACTACTATAGAATTAGGAAGAATGGCAAAAAGAAAATTAGATATGCCATTATCTGATGAAGAATCAGATAAAATGCCAGATGTTGATAATAAAATATTAGATGAAATATCATTACAAGCTGTTGAATATTTAGAAAGAGAACATGGTTTTCATCTTAATAAGTATACGATAATTTTTAAAGTAGCTGAAATATTTTTAGATGAAACTTTAGGTTTAATAAAGAGAAAACAAGTAGAAGATGATGTAGTTACTATTTTAGATCAATTCTCTATATTATTAGACGAAGATTGTAATTTTAGTAATATAGAAATAAACGAAGGACAACAACAAATAATAAATAAATTATTTGAAGATAGAATAAAAGAAATCTCTATTGATGTTGATAAAAAATAGGAGGTAAATTATGAATAGTTTAAAGGAAAGATATAAATATTATTTATCAACTGTGATATATGATGAACTTAAAATATTGGTAAATGATATTAAACCTGTTATAGGAGCATTAGATATATTTATAAACGATATTATCTTAACACCAAAAGAAAATATTGTTTACAGAGTCGATAATATAGAAGTTTATGTAGATGAAAATATGCAGGAGTTCAGATTAAATGATAATCAAAATTATATGTGTTCAGTAATAAATTTAGATATAATTAATGTTCAAAAATATTTTAAAGATGAAAAAGATGACTATTTTAATAAATTAAAGGAAAAAGATATAAATATACCTCAAGAATTATATGGTAATATATTTATATGTTCCTTGAAAGCAGTAGAATATTTTGTCAATAAAAAAGAAATAGATGATGTTGATATGTTTATAAAATCTATAGGGAGGGCTGAATAATGGCTTTTCAATATCTTAGTTCTGTACAAGAACTTGAATCATTAAATAATATATCAAACAGAGTATTCGTGAGATTATCTCACGAATACGGTGTTTGTGTTATCAAAAGACAAGTGATTCCTACATTAGGATCTATTGTCTTAAAAACAATCATATCGAATCTAAATGCTATTAGAGATAAAGATGATGACCTTAGTGCTTATGTGAATATAGATGATATATTAATATTAGGTTTAGTTGAATTAAATTTCGATGAAACTGAAAAAGCTGTTAATATATTACCTGATTTTAGAATAGGTAAACGAGGTTGTGAAATATTAGGAATCGATTATTCTCGTTATAATGAAAACCAAGCTCCTTTAAATAAATTTAAAGGAAGAATCGTAACTAGAGTTGATAAAAATATTTGGGATGAAATATTATATCTATCAGTCCAAGCTTTATATTCTATAACAAATATATTACTTCATCATAATGAAATAATGGATAGGTTTTTATCTATATTTATAGAAGAAGTTTTCTTTGAAATAAGCGAACACATTAAAGAAAAAGATTATAGTTTTAAGTTATATGATTTAATATATTTTGAAAATGTAAATAATATAATATCATTAGATTCATTACCAGAATACAAACTTATGGTAAAAAATGATTCTAGATTAGAAGATAGTATGGTTGTTGGAAATTCAGAGGAAAGATTTGAGCATCATACTAGTACTTTATACTATTAGGAGGAGAGATGATGTATGTATAAAATGCTATCAGAATATTGTAGATCATTCAATGATGATTTAAACTTACCCTTAATAAACAGGGAACTAGATAAAGATCTATATTTATATGTTTACGAAGCAATCAAATCATTAGAAGTGTTTGATTGTATTAAAATACTAGGTTATGAATATACTGAAAAAGAATCTGATATAAAATTAGGTGAATATGTTAGAACAAGAAAAAACGGAGATAAAAAAGACACCGAAAAAATACAGGTGATGTATATAAATGAAAATCATTTAGGAGAATTAAAAATTCATTATGAGTTAAATTTAGAAGTTACTGATAAGAAAACAGGTGAAACAAATTTATTATCAGGTACGTATACTAAAAATATACTAATACCTTTAAAGGATAAAGATGGATGTTATAAACTTAAAGGCAAAAAATATATATTAATGTATCAACTTGTAGATAGTACAACATATACAACAAGTAATAGTGTTGTATTAAAATCAATAATGCCGATTCATTTAAAACGAAAAATAAAACATATAGTAGATTATGATAAAACTACTTATATAATACCAATATATTTTACTAGGGTTTTTAATAATGAAATACCAATGTTATTATTATATTTTAGTAAAATGGGTATAGATAAAACGTTGAGATATTTTGGTATGAATGATGTTATAAAATTCGTCGATAATCCTAATCCAGATGAAATGACTGAATTCATATTTTTCAAAATAAGTCAAAAAATAACTATAAAAATCAACAGACTTATTTTTGATAACAGTATGGAAGTACGTAGTATGGTGGGCATGTTGATAGACATTATAACAAATCGAACATCTTTAGAAGAAGTATATGATAAAAATCATTGGTTGGAAAAATTAGGTAACCAACAAAATCAAAATCAACCATCATTTAAAATAGATAAAGCATTAACATTATTATCTTCTGTTGATAGAATGATTGATATGACAACAAAAAGGGTTTTGAATTTATCTATTGAAAATAAAGATAATATGTATGGAGCATTACGTTGGATGTTCTTTAATTATAATGAACTTAAAGCTAAAAAGATGATGGATATAACTAATAAAAGATTGAGAGATAATGAATATATAGCATCATTATTATCTAGTACCTTGAGTGATAAACTTTATAAAGCAATGAGTAAAGTAAAACGTGCAGGTTCAAAAAATCTAGATGCTCTAGAACAAATATTTTCTTTTAAAGGAGATATATTAATAACAAAATTATATGACTCAGGATTATTTAAATATGACGACGTAGTAAACGACATGGATTTCTTTAATAAGTTGAAATATACTATCAAAGGACCTAATAGTCAAGGTGGTAAAACAGGAAAAACTCTAAGTACATTACAAAGAGGAATTGATCCATCCTTTATAGGCAGAATAGATTTAAATGTTACAGGTAACTCTGATCCTGGAGGTACTGGAATTTTAACACCATTTATAAAAACTGACGGACTATTCATTTCAGATAAAAAAGAACCAGAATCTAAATATTTTGAATTAATACAATCCATAGAAGAGGCTTTAAGAAATGAATATGAGTATTTAGATAATATAGGAATGGAAACTTATGAGGATTATTATAATGTAGTTAATAACATATTTAAAGATACTCAAGGTGTATCCATGAATATAACAAGTTTATAAGGTATTAAACCGAGATATAATCTCGGTTTAATATTTAATTTAATCAATAACAAAATATTAAAAGAAATGAGGAGGTATTTATTATATGAAATTAGTTTTTGAATTTAAAATAGAAAAAAATCTTGTGTTTTTAATACAATATGATGATTCCGCATCATCAGTTATGTTAACACCAATAAATGAAAAGAATATTATAAATAAAGAAGACATACCTATAATAAAAAAATATCATGATATTATAGATAATTTAAATGATAAAAAAGATATAACTATAGATATAAAATTATTAAAATCATTATTAAGTGATTTATGTTCTAAAATAAAAAAATCAGAATATTGTGTTAATCCTATGAATCCATTTAGAAATGATAATTTACCTTCTATGGTAGATAGTATTGATATGTTGTATTCTGAAAATCCTTTAATAAATGGTAAGCGTAATAGAGAACCTTTCACCTTTGTTGGAAATACTCGACCACAACCCGAACCTAAAAATCATTCTACTCATAAATTTGAGGATGTTATAGGTATGGATAAGGTGAAAGAAAAATTATTTGATGTAATAGATCAATTTAAAAATATAGAAAAATATAAAGCTTGGGGAATAAAACCTATTAAAGCAATATTATTATATGGTGCTCCTGGTACTGGGAAAACATATATATCAGAAGCACTTGCAAATGAAATAGATGCGACATTTGAACAAAAAAATATCTCAGATATATTCCAAAAATATATTGGAGAATCTGAAAAAACAATTAGAGATTTATTTGATAAAGCTAGAAAGAGAGAAGGTAATACTGTAATATTTTTAGATGAAATTGATTCTATAGCAAAGAAAAGAAACAATGGAGAATCTGCAGAGGCTAGAAATAGTATATTAAATGAACTATTATCTCAAATGTCTAGCAGTAACAACGATAAAATATTTTTAATATTTGCAACAAATATGATTAAATTATTAGACCCTGCATTCTTAAGAAGTGGTAGAGTTGATTTTAAAATAGAAGTACCTTTACCAGACATAAATGCTAGAAAAGGTATTTTAGAATTAAATAGTAAAAAACGTCCTATGGCTGAAGATGTTGATTTATATGCTATAGCAAAAGATATGTCAGGACGTAACTGTGCTGACGTAGAATTGGTTGCTAATGAAGCAGCAAGAAGAGCATTAAAAGCGGGTAAAGAATATGTAGAACAAATTGATTTTATAAATGCTTTTGAAGAGCAAGTAGTTGGTTCACCTGATAAAGATAGAAATTTTGAAGAATTAGAAAGAAAATTAGCAGCTGTTCACGAAGTCGGTCATTTGATAACAAATCATTATTTATGTGCCCATAGAACAGTAAAAAGAATTTCTATTTTACCACGAGGAGGTATGCTAGGATTCGTTCATTTCGAAAATAGTGCCGTAGATAAATATTTGGTTACAAAGAAAGAATTAATTAATAATGTAATATCTTGTTTAGCAGGTAGAGCTGCTGAAGAAGTATTTTATGGAAAAGACAATGTTACTACAGGAGCTTCTAATGATATAGAAATTGCTAATGAATATGTTAGAAGTTTAGTAACAGAATATGGTATGGATGATTCTTTTGGATTTGTTAATTTATGTAAAGATGATATAATAACAGAAGCTGAAGCAACTAAAAGAGTCAAAGCTATTTTAGAAGAATGTTATAATGTAGCAAAAGATTTCATAATTAAACACCAAGAAGATGTTAGACATATATCAAAAGTGTTATTAGATAAAGAAGAATTGGATGAAGACGAATTAGAAAATTTATTTGAACTATTGGAAACAAAAACAGTTTTACCTAATTAATTAATTAAGAATATATAAAGGCGTGTAATTCTTACGCCTTTATATATTCAAATGTGTTAAAGGTACATATTTCAATTATATATTATATAATTGAAAGAAAATATATATTATGGAGGTATTTTTATGAAAAAAACAATAAACACTAATTTTGATAAAAGGGATAAATATTATTATGTTTTCGACTTCGAATTAATGCTAAGAGATGGATATAGAGATCGTCTTTGGAGTTACGGACATATGAGAGAATATAATGGTATGACAGTTGATTTTTATTATTTAAATGATGGAACTTTAAAACCTCATATACGCCACTGGTGGATAGAACCAGAATGGTGTTACAAGGTTAAGAAAAATAGCAAAAGAGCTAAGCAAATAAAAATTTGGAGAATGACTAGATTAAGAATGGCATAAATTATTGCCCCCGTTTTTATAACGGGGGACTTTTTAAAAGGAGGTAAATTTGTTATGGAAGAAAATATATGGGATGAAAATTTTTCGAAAATAGAACGTACTGAAATAAATAAAAACACGAATGCTGTTAAAGACATAAATAAAATATTTGAGTTTATACGAAAAAATAACTTAAAAGATGTTAACTTTAAATATGAAGAATCTACAAAAACTGCTGTGGTTAAAGGATTAAAAGATAATGATATTTATGTTACAAAAATATTTCTAGGAGTTGAAAATTATGAATAATTATTTATATGGAAATTGTATATTAACCATAGAGGGTGATGAAATAATCTATCCTGTAAAACCATTTGATTATGAAATTACTTTAGAAAAAGATAAAGGATACCTAAAAGACGGTTATGTGTATATCTATAGAGGAAACATAACAAAGAAAAAGAAATATGCATCAGGTTTATTTACAGATGAAAAAGGACAATATTTCTTTTATATGGATGAAGAAGAAAAAGAAAAATTTAAATTTGACAATATAAAAGATGATTCAATAATATCTATTATAAAAAGGGCTAATAGTATAAGCCCTAGAATACAAAATACTATTATGAAAGATATTAATAAATCAACTGATATCTATCTTCCTGATATAGATGAAAATGATGATGTTTTCAAAAGACTAATAAAAATGATATTATTAGAAAAGAAAATATCATTAAAAGATTATAAAAATAAGTTTAAGAAAACACATGATATCACAAATATAAAAGCAAGTTTAGATGTTAAAACATCACCTGATGGAAAACGAGGTGCGTTAACTGTAAACAATGCTTGGAAATGGGCAGACGTGTTAGACATGGACGTATTTATTGAGTTCCGTGATAAAAAAGATTCACAAGAACCAACGATGAAAGTATTTAAATATGATTCAGCAGAAGGTGGATATTCTGAAGAAGACGTTGAATTATAAAAGGGGGTAATGTTATTATGAAATGGGTGAATATTGAAAAAGAGATTATAACTGATGGGTATAATTTTAATAATTGTATAGATGCACCACATATAACTACTTTAGGAGATGATGGTAAATATAAATCATTAGATATGGTAATATTGGATGATCTTATGATCACTCCTATATTGTTATTAAATAAAAAAGGTTTTATAACCGAATGGAGTTGTTCAGGACATTTATATGAAAATGCTAATACTGGTTATATACGATTTATAGATGATATTTTTCAATATAATGATGTAATAAGACCTAATAAAGAAATAGATTTATATCATAACAAATATGTATATGTAGCTGATAATAAAACACTAAGAGCTAAACAAATTAAAGATTTAGAAAATAATATTTCTATTGAAGAATTGAATGACTCTATAATAGGATTTAATAAAACAGTTTTAGAATGGGCTTATGTGTTACCATCATATCAGAATATTATTAAATCTGATATTACAAAATAAGGGAGGTATAATATGGATACTAAGGGAATAATGCTAAAAAAGAAAAAAGATGAAGCTGAACAAAAGTATGAAGATCTATTAAAGAAAGTCGTAGCATCTTATTTACAAGAAAAAAGAACATATACACCAGATAAATATAAATATAGTTATGAAGATATCGCTATAATTGTAGGGATATCAAAATATAAAGTTAGTAAAATAGCTAAAGAATTAAATTTAACAAGAAGAAAAAATAGTGAGGAGTAAAATTATGAATAAACAAATGAAAAAAGCATCTAATTTAGGAATAACAACATCATTATTGTTGTTATTATCTAGTTATTGTGTATATAATATATATGATAGTTTATCTATCATATATATTATAATGAGTATAATTATAATAATAGTTTCGATAAGTTTAAGGGGGTAATATAAATATTTATGAAAAAAACTACAATTGAAAGTTTAGTTAGTGCTATTTGTCTGACAATAATTGCTACATTCTTAATAATGGATGTTATTTATAAAGTTCCTATGTTTGTAACACTATTAACATTAGGAGCATTTATAAAAACATTTAAAATGTCTATTTAATTAATATATTGGGAGGTAAAATGATGATAAAATGTGTAAATTGTATTAATGTTGAATTTTGTAAATGGGAAAGTTTATGTGAAACTAAAGATAATGATTTGAGAGAAGAAACAAATGGTATGTTAGAAGTAAACTGTTCTCAGTTTGAGGATGAACAAGGTAATACAGGTGAATATGCTAAATTGGAATGTAAAACTTGTAAATTTAAAGATATTTGTAAGTATCAAAGACCGATAGAAGATTACACATTTAGAAGAAAGACAAAACAATGTTTAAACATACAATGTAACAAATATCAAGAACCAAAAGGTATTGAATTATTAGAAGATGATGATTGTATAGAATTAATAGAGCATACTGAATTAGAAGTAGAAGAATCACTTCTAGATGATATAAAAGAAGCTAAAAATTAACAAATAAAGAGATATGGGAAATTTCCCATATCTCTTTATTTTTTTAAGTAACTACTTTAGCTGTACCTTTTATTTTATTAACTGATTTATTTAATGTTGAAGGTTTATATGTTTTTATTTTACCTTCGTAACATTTATAAATGTAATCAGAATCTGATTTATAAAATGATGCTGCTGATACTTGAGAACTTCGTTTACCAGTTACATCAACTCCTATTTTTTTCAATACATTATCTACAAATTGAGAACATACCATTTTATTTGAAAATTGTACTGGTAGATGTAATCCATAAGCTATTATATTTAAAAAGCTATATGTTGATTCTTTAGCATGATCTATGAACCATTTAATATTCTTTTTTAAAGTATCAAATTTTATTTTATCTAAAAATATAGTAAATACTGCCATTAAACTATCTTCATAATCATTTAAATAGTTTTGTAAAGATTCTATACTAAATCCCCCTCTTTTATTTTTAACATGATTTACTAAATTAAAGCTGTATAATTTTTGTAATGAAGGATCTAAAGATAATGCTGCATGACAATATCTACATCTTGTAACAGCAGATATAACTTTATCAGGTAAAGTATTACACCAAGATACTACAATATAAATCGGATATTTATCTTTTATCTTAGATGATTCTTCTAATATAAAATCATCATCTACATTTGTAACATCAATAAATTTATATTTAGATGATAATCCAAATGGAACTAATGCTTCTTCAACTATATAATCTCGTCTTAATTTAAAATCTTCATAATTCATATCTATACTCCTTTCTTTATTTATTAATCGTTATGTGTTTGTTTAATAGTAAAAATTCATTTAAATATTAACAATTTAATATGGAGGTGTTTATATGAAAATAACATACTTAAAATTAAAAAATTTTGTGAATATAATGTCAGGTATGAAGAAACCTGAAATTGAAATAAATTTTAATAAATCCAAAAATAAATTAATAGTTTTATCTGGTAAAAATGGTTCAGGTAAAACTTCTATTTTATCAGAACTACATCCTTTTGCTTCATGTGGTAATATGGATGTTAGAAGTGATAGTTGTTTAATAAAAGAAGGTATGGATGGATATAAAGAAATTCATATACAAGACAAAGGTAATGAATATATAATAAAGCATTTCTATATGTTTAAAAATAAAAATAAATCAGTTAAATCATATATAAGTAAAAATGGAGAAGAATTGAATAGTAACGGCAATGTTAAAAGTTTTAAAGAGCAAGTATATAATGAATTAGGTATAGATCAAGATTTATTAAAGTTAATGCGATTGGGAAGTAATGTAACCAGTCTTATTAATATGAAAGCAACAAATAGAAAATCATTTGCTACTAAATTATTTTCAGATATAGACATATACAATAATTTTTATAAAAAAGTATCTGACGAATATAGAAATGTCAGAGCAGTTATGAAAAATATATCTGATAAATTAAGTAAATATAATGTATCAGATATAGGAGATTTTGAAAGTGAAATAACTGTTTTATCTAATAGAATATTGGATAATGAAAAAGAAAAACATTCATTAATAAAAAAAATTACAATAAACGAAACTAAATTAAAAAGCATAGAGTGTTCTGATTATGATGATGTTAATTTACAATGGCGTCATCTTAATGAAATTATTTCTTCATCCGAAAAGAATTTAGTTTTAATAAAGGATATAACTAATACTGAAACTGAATATAAATTATTATCAGAAAGAAATATAAATAAACTGGATAAAGATATAGATTCTCAAATTGCTATTATTAACAAAGAAATTTCAGAAAAAGATATATATTATAATCAGATACAAGATTTAGAAAATAAACTTAAAACTTCAGTATCTACAACTAGATTAAAAAATATAGAAGAAAGTATAAAATCATATGATAAAAAAATATCTAAATTAAAAAATAATTTAACAAATAGAACTAGATATGATAAAAATGAATTACTTCGACTAAAAGATAATATACGATTAGTTATGCAGACATATGATTCTTTAAATCAATATAAACCATCAAATATTCGTATGATATCAGATTTAATTTTAAAAAATAAAAATGTGGAAAAAGAATTATCTGATAATAAAATTAAAATAGAAAATGAAATAGATAAATTAAATGAAGCATCTATAAAGAATAATATGTTAGAAAATATATTAGGTAAAAACAACATAAGTTTTTCTTGTAATAAAAAATGCCCATATATAGATTTTTATAATAGTTTAACTGATAAATTAAATAAAAATTATGACGATGTCGATAGATTAATAGAATTAAAAAAAGAATTAAGTGGTTACGATGAATTATATGATATTTATAGAGTTATATCTAATATGATAGGTATCATCAATAATTTAGAATTAAAATATGATGTACCCATAGAATATAATGTTAAAAATATATTATATAATATTTGTAAAAGAAAACCATTAGTAAATACAACATTATTAAATTTAGCAATAGATGATTCGGAATCATTTGAATTATTAGATGAATATATGATTAATAGAAATAAAATTGTAGAAGAATTTAAAACAATAAAAGATTTTGGATTAGATACTATAAGTATAGAAAATCAAATATTACAAATAAGAGAAAAAATAAATAAAAATGATGAAGTAATAAAAAAAGCTCAAGAAAAAATAAATAAATTAAAAGATAATAAAGATACAATTATAAAAAAAGATGAAGAGATACTGAAAGCATTAAGATTAAAAGAAAACTTAAATCAACTAAAAGAAGATTTTAAAGATGTAGATTATAAATTAAAAGAAATACAATCTAATATTAATTTAAAACATGAATTGGAACGTAGTAATTTACAATTACAAAATACACTGGATAAAATTAATTCAAATATACAATTAGATAATAAGCATAAAGAAGAATTAGATTATAAATTAAAAGAATATTCTAATTTAACAAAAGAATATAATGCTTTAAATTTATTATTTAAAGATATAAATGAAATAAGAGATGCTCTCAATGCATCTACTGGTATACCTCTACTGTATTTAAATGTATATTTGAAAAATTGTCCTATATTAATGAATATGTTATTAGAATCTGTATTTGACGGACAATTACAAATAGATAGTTTCATAATAAACGAAAATGAATTTAGAATTCCTTTTATAACTAAAGGAATAATGGTACCTGATATAATCAATGCTAGTCAAGGGGAAAGTAGTTTTATATCCATAGTATTATCATTGTCTTTAATAATTCAATCAATGACATCTTATGATATAATATGTTTAGATGAATTAGATGGACCATTGGATAATAAAAATAGACAAGAATTTATAAATATTCTTTATAAATTTATAGAACAAGTTAATTGTGAACAAGTATTTTTAATAACACACAATAATATGTTCGATAATGAACCTGTTGATTTAATACTAACATCAGATACTGATATAGACAATTTTAAATACGGTAATATCATATTCAAGAATTGATGAAAAAGTCAATGAAATCAATTATATATTATATATGTGAATGAAGTATACGATTCGTATACTTCATTTATTTTTATTTCAAGGAGGAAAGGATATGTTAAAAGAAGAGTATGAGTTACACACTGGTCAAAAAGTGAATGAAGTTAAAAAAGTACTTGGTGGAAAATATAAAAGTACAAAATCAGGTACAATACAAAGAAATAATATTTTCATAAATAAACTAAAAATAGAAAGTGATATCAAACACGATTCTAATTTACCAAAAGCATATTAAAGGAGGAAGAAAAATGATAACTGATTATAAAGAGATAACAAAAGAATTATTATCTGAAGATATTGTAAAATATAAAAAAGGTATTTTTAAAAACAAAGGTGACAAATTAACTGATATAGAAAAACTATTATATTCTGATGATAGGTTACCATTGAATTCATATTTAGTAGTCGGAGATATAGTTGTTAATCTTTATACTACTATATTTACTGATGAAAATAATACAGTTTATTATGAAACAACTTTAATGTTAACTGATAAAGATCCTATAACTATGCAACCAAACAATCCTGATTTAAACGATTTGGTTACACTTAAAAGATCGTTTGATATATTTCAAGCAATGAATAATCATACGATATACACTAATCTACTTATAAAAATGAATAAAAGGATATTAAAACAACATCCTGAAATAAATAATATTACTAATATATAGGAGGTATGTAAATGAAATTTAATGAATTTATAATTGATAATTATTTTGAAAATGTGAGAAGTGATTCAAAATTTTTCAATAAAGAAAATATGAAAGCTGTTAATAAGACAGTAACTTTCTTTGATAATTATTTTATAAATGCTTCAGTATTATCTCGTTTAAAGGCAAATGCTATGGTATTTGATTTCAATGTCCCTAGAGATCTAATAAATAGAATTGAAGTATTTGCTGATTATTTATATGATGAACAACCAACTTATGGTTATGGTTATCAAGGAAACGGTTATAAATTAGATAAAAGAGATGATAATTTAATTATATTAAAAGTGATATTAGCTACAAAAATATTATTAGCTTATACTTCATCTAATATTAGAAAACAAACAGTTGAAAATATAGATAGTTATTTTTCTGCATTATTTTATAAAATAGTATATGTTTTCGATGCTTTTAATCAAGTAGATAATATTATTTATTATAGAGGTAGAAAAAATTTAAAGAGAACTTTAGATAATAATAATGAAAATGATATTCCAAATGCTCCAATCACTGTAAATGATTGGAAAAATAAAGATATAGAACCAGATTATGATTATGACAGAAATAAAGAAACAGCTTTAATAACTGCTTTAATAAGAACAAATATAAACTTCATTTCAAGAAATATGGATTTATCTTTAGAAATAGCACAAAAATATTCAGCATATTTAAAAATCGTAGAAGATATGAATCCGTTTGTAACTGATTTCAATTTCGTTAATAAATTAGCATTATTTAATTTAATAAAAGATATAAAAACTGAAACTATAAGCAAAGATTTAGATGACGAGGATAAACAAAATATTATTGATAAAATAAACGAATTGTTAGAAAGTAACACTTTTGATAACATAATTAAATACAATGAAATAAAAACAGTATTAACATATGGTGGAGATAGACCAGATTTTCAATGTAAAAAACTAATGGATAAATATTTAGCTGATTATAAATATACTGGAGTAGTATATCATGGATTCTATAATAGAAATGGAGTACCTGATGTATTAAGTGTATTAAGACATTATGAAAATGGTTTTATAAGCTGTTCAAAAGATTTAAGAACTGCTAAAAATTTCTCTAGAAGAGGTGGTTCGGATTGTAATATGTTCGGAGGGGTATTAGAAATATATATAGATGAAGATATAGAAGCTATAGACGTAGAAAAAATATTAACAGATGCTTATAATAAAGAAAAATCTGTATATAGAGGAATGTATAATTCTTTTATAAATGAAAGAGAAGTATTAATAAAGATGCCAATAAAGAAATATAGATTATTAACTCCTAGGGATATTGATGTTATATTAGGAGACGATCAATATTTACAAGAATATAAACCAATTAAAAAAGTTCAACCTATGAATAATACTAATAAATAATCTAAAAAATAAAGTGGATTCATTCCACTTTATTTTTTTTATATAAAAATACAATTATATAACTATTAAATAAATAATATAGGAGGTATATGTTATGAATTTTGATTCTTTAAATAATGACCCTGAACTTCAAGATAATAGTAATTTTGATACTAGTTATAATGAAGAATATGATTTTCTATCAGATTATGAAGAAATAATGACTGATATGAATAATAATGAAAATGATACATTAAATCAAGTACAACAATTTGCTGATGATACAACTGATTTTGATTTTTATCAAATAGCAGATGATTGGGAACAAAATGAATACGAAGATGATGTTACTGGCGATATAGCTAGACGTGGTAAACGTAGTTATAATAAACTTAAAGATGGTGATAATGTACTTAAAAAAGAATTTGCAGAAGAACTAACTATGCTTAATGATTTATTAGATGAAGTTAATAAATTTGGTAAAAAACTAGATAAAAAATATGAATCAATGGCGGGTTCTAAAACCAAAGGTGTATCTAAATATACAAATGATTTAATTCAATCCATATTAGCAACTAAATCTACTAAATTACAAATAGTAAAAGAATTAACTTCTCTTAAAAAGAACATTTTGGATTTACAACTTAAAGAAGGAAGACGTTTCGGAGGAGAAGGTGAAGGTGATAGTGCAGAATATAGTGCTAATACTTATTTTAAAGAGATAATGCGTGTTGGTAGAAATAATTTTATGGAAGCATTAAATGATAATACACCATCAATACAAACCGAAGATGATGTTCCAGAAGAAATAGAGTATGCAAATAAATTGTCAGAAAAAAATACAATGTTAGATGATCATATTGCTAAACGATTGGAACAAGAAACAAATAGATCTGATGAAGCAAATAAATATATTTTATATGAAAATTTAAATGTTGAATTAAAAATAAAATATAATGCAGTGAATGATGATTGGAAAATAATAGCTGTAAGTGAAAATGGAAATGAAGTATTAGATTATCCTATTCCTGATAAAAAAGATTTAGGAAAAGTAAAATTTAGTGCGGATCATAAATATGCAACAGATAAATTCGGTAGATCATATAAAGTTATAGAAATATATGAATAAATAAAAAGTATAAGGTTTATCAAGCCTTATACTTTTTTAATTCCGTTTTAACAATTAAATATGAATGAATTTTATAGGAGGTAAATAATATGAAAAAATTAGAAAGTAAATATTGGGATTGTAAATATACAATGGATGCATTATTTGAAGCAAATGGTAATAAATGCTTATTAGATAAAGATTTTAATAAATGGAAACATGATAATTGTTTCGGACAATTTTCGTTATTATTCAAAAGTCCTAAAAAAGATTCTAGTACAGGATATCTTGAAATAGGTATTAGAGAAGATGGATTTGTATATATAAGCGACTTAGACTTAGAATGTGAAAAAGAATATATTGAGCTAGAAAAAAAAGAGGCTATTGATTTTATGGTATCTTATAAAAATATGTTAAATGCTATGAATGATTTTGAATACGAAATGCGTAAATATTTAGATAATAATAATTATATAAATATAATATATGATGATAATTATAGTGTAGAAAATTCTCAAAAAACATATTTTAAATGTAAAGATAATGTAAAAGTAGTTGTTAACAAATAGGAGGTTATTATGAAATTTCTAAAACAGAAATATACAAAGACAGAAGACCTTATGTTAGTTAATATAATATATAACAAAAAAAGAAATAAAAAAGAAGATGATAGTATAGATATAATATATAAAGATTTATCAACAGGAAAGAAATATTTAGAACATATAAAAAATCCACCAATGGAAATTTTTTTTACAAAACCAGAATATAGAACTTATGATTATGGTAAATATGTAATGCCATTAGACCAAGTAGATGTATTTAAAACAACAACAAATAGAGTTCTATTTGATATAGCAAATAATGCAGGTGGAGCTTATGCTGAATATTTAAGAAACTGTGTATTGACAAAAAATAGAAATGCATTGAAGAATCTTCATAAATATAAATATGTAATGGCTTCTGATTATGACCCTGAGGCATATTATAGAATACAATGGGGATTGGAATATAATAATGATAAAATAAAGAAAATAACTAAATTATATTCAGATATAGAAGTAGACGGTATAGGAATAGAAGGATTCGTAGATGGTGGTATAGCACCAATAAATGCTATTGCATTAATAGATGAAGAAACTAAAACATGTTATAGTTTTTTATTAAGAAATGATAAGAATCCATTAATATCAGAATTTGAAGAAAATATTGACGAAGTTAAAAAGGAATGTGAAGAATTATTTACAGAATTTTATGGGAAATGGGAATACAAAATATTAATGTATGATGAAAAAGATGAAATAAAAATGATTCGTGATTATTTTGCTTTAGTTCATACACTAAAAAGAGATTTCATATTATTTTGGAATATGAAATTCGATGCTAATTATTTTATTGATAGAATAAGAGTATTAGGTTATAATCCAGAAGACATAATGTGTCATCCCGATTTCCCAGTTAAAAAATGTTATTATTATGAAGATAAACTTCATTTTGCGATAAAACAAAAGAAAGATTGGTTCACATTATCAGATTATACAGTATGGGTAGATCAAATGATATTATACGGTCAAGTGCGTAAAGGTCAATCAGAATTAGGGTCATTGAGTTTAAATATAGTAGGTCAAAATGAAATAGGTGAAGCTAAAATAGATTATAGTGAAGAAGCAAATATCAAAACATTACCATATGTAGATTATAAAAAATTTTATATATACAACTTAAAAGATTCACTTTTACAATATGGTATAGAAAGAAGAACTTCAGATTTAGAAACATTATATATAGCATCAATAGAAAACTTCACACCATATAGACAATGTTTCAGTGAAACTAGAATATTAAGAAACCTTGCTTATGTTGACTATTATAAACAAGGTTATATAATAGGAAATAATCTAAATGTTGATTATAATAGAAGTTGGGATGAAAAAGATGATGATGAGGAAGATGAAAAATTCTCAGGTGCATTAGTTGCTGACCCTAGATTAAATAGTAATAAAAATGGAATGTCTATAATGGGTAGATTGAATAAATTCGTTAGAAAATACGTCGTTGATTTTGACTTTAGTTCTCTTTATCCTAGTATTAAAATACTTCATAATATAGGACCACATACACTTGTAGGAAAAATATCATTAGAAGAAAAAGTATATGATAGATATACCGCATATGAAATGGGAGATAGACGTTCGAATAAAAAAGAAGATAAAAAAGACAAATATGATTCAGGTAAAGAATTTATAGAAAATATGTTATGTGATAATCCTATAATGACAGGAGTTAGATGGTTTAATTTACCTAATACTACAGAGGTATTAGAAAAATTTGCACTTCAATTTGATTTAGATAGAGAAAATTTAGTACCAGAACCTAATATCTATAGGAGAAAAGATAAGGAGGTTATATAATAATGTACGAATATCATGTAGAATTTGATAATAAAAAAGAAAAGAGTGCTTTTTTAAACACTCTCGACTTTTTTAATAATATGGTTAAAAATATATATAACACAGTAATATTTGATTATAATGGAAAAATATTTTCTACGGATATGAAACTAGAAGGATGTAAATGTTTATGTGAAACTTCAGGATTATCAAATTTATTTCAATTAAATGAAGGAGATTTAATTCAATTAATTTGTCAAAATATATATGAATGTATTAAGAATGGTAAAACTAAAATAGAGAGCATGACCGTTAAATTAGATAAGATTTATATAAATACAACTGAAGGAGAATATCATATAGGAAATTATATATGTAATGATGAATTAAATATAGATAAATTAATATCAATACAACATAGTGAAGGAATATGTTCGAATTGCAATGATTTAATTGATATGTTCAAAGAAAAAAAATTCATCGATTATGATGTTAATGGATATAGAATGTTTTTAACTCATAAATTATTTACTAATTTAACTAAGATAATAAATATAAATGTTCATATAATTCCTATGGATAAAACTTTTTATGCAATATTTGAATTTACACATGAATATAAAGATAAATATATAAAAGTATATTATTTTTATCATTTTGTGAAATTATAATATATAGCCTATCGGGATATCGATAGGCTATTTTTTTTATCGTTAAAACAATATCATAATGTGTTATAATTATTAAGAAAGGAGTGTAATGACATTATGCCTAAAGACGATAAAAAGAATAAAGTTGTTAATAAAAAAGAATTAAATAACTTGAATAATGGTTCTAATGATGTGATGAAAAATATATCTACGAATACTTATAAAAATCCTAACAACAATGTTCAAGATATAGATAGATTAGAACTTTATATAGATAGTATAATGGGAATAAATGATAATCCGTCTGAAAATAAAAAAGAAGGCGGCAAAGAAAAAGTATCTTTAGGAGCTTTTTTATTACAATCATTAAAAGATTCAGGTGAAGGTACAGGTTCATTTAATTTTAGAAATGCAGATAATCCTGATGCTATGATAGAGGATTTATTTAATACAAAAAATTCATCAATATTCGAAGTATTTAACGAACGTTTTAGAAATAAATCTTTATTATTTAAAGATTTAGAAATAATATCTGACCAATTAGTCGAATTAACTGAAGCTCTTAATACAACGAGAGATGATATATTATGTGCAGATAATATAGGTGCGGAAATATCAAGAAGTTTAAACTTTTCAACAGATACTGCTCAACGTGAAAAATATGATGATCTTATAGAAGATGTAAAAAGAATAGAAAAAGAATATAAATTAAATCATAAGGTAAGAGAACATATAGTTTTAAAAACATTAAAATATGGTGAATATTATGTTTATGTTATACCTAAATCAGATTTATTTAAAAAAGCACAATATAATAGAAATTCTAAAATTAAATCATTGGCATTAGAATCATATGAATTAGAAGATTTATGTGAATCTATGCAAGTTAAAAAAGATGATGTTGTTTATTTAGATGAAGAAATAAAAAACCAATTCAATATATGTAATGATGAAATACCATTACCATTGATTGAAAATGATAATACATTAACTGCCTTATTGGATGTTAAAAAATTTAATAAATTAAATCCTTTAATGAAATATAATCCACCTAAAAAAGATGATAAACTTAAAAATGCTAAAATGAATAAAGAATTGAAAAAAACGGAAGATAAAAATTTATATAAAAATGGTAAACCTGGTATAAAAGATAATAATATAGGTTTTACTGATGGCGTTATTTCAAATAAAGGAAATAGAGAGATTGATGACTGGTCAGATGTAAAAGGTTGTTATATAAAACTACTTGATCCTAAAAGAGTTATTCCTATAAAAATAATGGATTATATTATAGGTTATTATTACATTGAAGATGCTGAAATGGATTCTATAACACATAGATGTAGTAGACATAATCCTGGTTCTACTTTAGGTAAAGGTAGTGTATTTGGAAATATGTTAAACAAATCTCAAAAAGAAAGAACAGTTATAGACGTTATAGCTAACGGAATAGTAAAATCATTCAATAAAAAATATCTTGAAGATAATGAAGAATTTAAAGACCTTATAATAAATTCATTATTATACAATGATATGTATAAAAGAAAACTGCATTATCAATTTATACCAGCTGATCATATATGTAGATTCACTATTAATGAAGATGAGGATGGTAATGGTGTATCTATGTTATATGGTTCTTTATTTTATGCTAAATTATATCTATCTTTATTGATATTTAATATGATTACTCATCTTGATAAATCTCAAGATACTAAAATAAATTACGTAAAACAATCTGGAATAGATAAAGACATTATAAATAAATGTAATTCAATAGCAAGACAAATAAAGAGTAAACAAATATCAATAGCTGATTTAATGGATTATTCTAGCATATATGGTAAGATAGGTACAGGTAGAGATGTATTTATGCCAGTAGGAGAATCAGGAGAAAGAGGTATTGAATTTGATGTTATTAGTGGTCAACAAGTTGATATGCAGAACGATTTAATGGAAAATTTAAAACAATCATATATAAATGGTACGGGAGTACCATCAGTTATAATGAATTATATAAATGAAGCTGATTATGCAAAAACGTTAGTAATGGCAAATGCAAAACAATTACGAAGAGTAATGAATTATCAAGAATCATTTAATGAAAGTATAACTCTTATGTATAGAAAAATACTTTTATATTGTTCAGATATGGACGAAGCTGATATAGAAAATTTCTATTATACATTACAAAAACCAAAATCATTGCCTAATACTAACTTAGCTGATACTATAGGATATGGTGATCAAATACTTGATACTGTACTTAAAAACGTATATGGTGAAAACCAACAAGATAGTGATGAACGTTTATTAGAAAAAGATTTATTTAGAAAAGATATGGCTAGAAATCTTTTATCTATGTTGCCTTGGGAAGAAATCGATAAATCATTGGATAGAGTTAAATTAGAAATAGCAGAAAAGAAAGCTACAGGAGAACTTAAAACAGAAAATACTGGTGACGAAGGTGGAGGATATTAAAAAAATATGGTATATGAGATAATCTCATATACCATATTTATTTTCTATGTTGTTGTCCAGTCAGCAATTTTACTTTCTGGGAATTGATTTGCGTCAAGATATAAAGTACCATTAGAAGTTTTAGCAGTATCACTCTTGAAGTCAAGATAGTTATAAAGAACTCTATATCTATTTAATAATAATTGTGCAACAGCATTTATATCTGGTGAACAATATTGAGTACAAGTGAATTCTAAGTCTAATTCAACATGTGCCGCATCTCCTGATTCATGATTGAAATGATCTCTAGGAGATATTTTAGGGAATATATTACATAACATTGAAGCAAATTCAACATTAAATCCTGTAGCATCTGTTTGTACATAGAACATTTCACCTGTATGATTTGCTTGTGATACCTCAACTTTAGCTTTTTCTAATACACCATTAGAATTAGTTTGAGGTATAGCCAAACCATGATAGTGAGTAAAACCTGAGTTAGGGTCACTAACTCCTGACATCCACATTTCTAAGTATTCTCTAACTGGAGAACCTGAGAATTCTAGAACTTTTATAGTTATAGATTGTGTATTGTCTTGAAGTATAGTTGGTAATTCGAAACTTCTTCCTGCGTAACCACCAGTGATTTGGTCAGTTTGCATTTCTAAGTTAGAAATACCTGATATACTCATAAAACCATATTCAATTATATGCTTAAAGTTTTTAGAGGCATTAGGCATTAATTCTTTCATGAAATAAGGCATTTTAGTGAAGAATATTCTACCTTTACCTTTTTTCAATACGTCGTATTGTTCAAGAGCAGCTCTTTTAACGTTTAATCCACCTAAGAATAATGAATAATCTTGCATATTAGAAGAGTTATTCTTGATATTACTTTGTAAAGTTCTTACATTATCTCTAGCCATTATTTTTCACTCTCCTTCTAAGCTCTTTTATTTACATTTATTTCTATAATAGAAGATTTGAATATAGATCTGAATTTAACATCTATATAGCAATGTATAATAGATTTTCTTTCTTCTGTTTCAGACATAGTATATAATACGTTTAATTCTTGAACTAATTCTCTCATGTATCTAACTCTTTCATTAAGAACTTCATTAAATAAAGCTCTATCTTCAGCATCAGCAAAGTTATATCTTCTAGCTATAGTTTCTCTTTCTGCTATATCTTTTATTTCTAATACAACCATCATGTTATGTTCTTCTGATAAATCAGAGTTAACATCTTGAGCAGTTTGTTGAGTAGCTTTAGCGAAAACATTATCTGCTATTGCTTCATAATAATTTAATCTATGATCATATAATATTTCTTTTACATCTTCATCACATTCGTCTATTATTGGTACTAATGTATTTCTGATAGCTCCTGTTAATGTAGCATAAGTTTCTCCAGTGAATGGAACACCTAAACCATATAATTCTATATGTTTAGCTAATGCTTGAGCTAAATGATAAGTTATAGTTACTGCAACTCTCTTACCACTATAAGGATCTCTTATTTCAAAATGTTGGAATTCTTTTGAAACTATTCTATAGTTTAAATCGGCAGTTTCATCAGCAAAAGCTATTGCCTCATCTACTGTAGTTAATAAACCAGCATCTAAATGTATCATAGCATCATAACGTTTAATACCTAATTGTACTAATTGTTTTTTAACATTTAAAGGATAATTAGCATCTAATATAAATTTAACTGGAGTTCTTCTAGTTGATAATATAGATTTATCTAATTGACCTGAAAATGCTTTTATATATAATTCTTCTGCAATATCATCAACAGTTTTACCTTCTGGTGGTTTTTCTAAAGAACCTTCAGTACCTCCACCTAAAGATATACCATCTAATCTATCTAATGCTATATTAGTTTCACCTATTGCTTCAGGTTTAATAAATTCTTGACTAGATTTATCTAAATTAACACCAAATATAGGGTCTATTAATTTATAAGTCATATCTTTATCTGAAGGTGCAGCTAATTGATATTCAACGAATATTTTTTCTATAGCTTCTTCATTATTATATATATTTATTCTACTTGAACCATCATTTTCTCCGTCAGCAACATCTGATAAAAGATAAGATATTGAATTTATAGCGTGATCATATAATGTACCTTCAAATGATTCTACTACTACATTACCTTCATCAACATCCAATAATTCTAATCTATAAGTTCTATAACTTTGGTCAGGTCTTTTACTAGATACTGGAGTAAGTCTTATTCTATAACTATTTCCATATTTTCCTCTACCTTTAGATACAATACCGAATAAAGGAACAGTTTTAAATCCTTCAGTATCTTGAGCGTCATCGTTTTTAGAATCTATTATAGAACCAAATTTACTAATATCATTTAATCCCCCAACTGATTCTGCAACCATTTTTGTTACTAAACCATCGTCAGAAACTTTATATTTAACAGATACTATTATGTTTGCATAACATGCATCATTAGGCATTACTCTCATACAATATGCATGTGAGTAACTATCTACTATTGAAGCCCATGCATTTAATATGGGTTGACCATATTTCAATGCATCTGGTTTACCATATTCAGAAACGAAACCAGATCTACTAGTTTGTTTTATTAATTTATTATCTCTACCCTTACCACCAACGAATACACAAAGATAATTTACTCTATCAGGTATAGTTATAACAGCTTCTTTACTGATAGTATTATCATTTATTATTGTTTGGTTAAAAGGATGATCATAAGAATAAATAGGGTTACCATCATTAATTACCATGATATATTCCTCCTTTTTTATTTTGTATTAAATTTAAATAATTGTTCAATTCAAAATTCATACAATTACCATTATTATATTGTCTAAACTTTTTTCTTAGAACTTAATAACATCCTCGAAAGGAGTTTTAGTTTCAATTCTTTTTTCTCTATTATTATTTATTGCTGAAGTTATCATTTCATCAATATTTTCAAATGATATACCTGCAAACGAACTGTTTGATTTACATATATCACGTATATTTGCTGTTCTATATGTTATTTGTTTATCTTTAGGGTCAAAAGCTTTAGCTAAATATTGACCATATTTCATAGATGGGTTGTTTTTATAACGATAAACTTCACTTATAATCATTTCTAATGTAAATATTGGTACGGGTATACTTATTTTATTTAATATAAAAACTTTTATAAATGATTCTAATATATATTTATAAGGAATATTTTTAGGTATTCTACCTCTTAGTATCGTATTTAAGAAATCTTCTGGAGCTGAATTTGAACATGTTATTGCTGATTGCGTTATATTATCACCCTTAAAGAATTTTAATACAACATAATCATTTTCCATACCTTCTATGGTCATTTTTCTATTTTCAATACTGTTAGGGAAAAAATGTATAGTAGAAGGTAATTTTAATATTTCAAATTCATCAGGTTTATCTATTGAACTAAATGTTCTTATATAAAATAATCCAAAACTCTTAAAATATTCACCTGCATCTTCGGCTAAACCATCTTGTAAGAAATATCTTGGTATATAGAATTCAGCATATGGACAATTAAGTACAATATATCCATCCTTTACTATTACTTTTTGTTTAAACATTACGTTTCGCCTCCTTTATTTTTTTGTTTAAGAATATAAAAAATAGAGTATGACATTAGTCATACTCTATTTATTTTTTTATTCGAATAAATCTAATAATTTCATAATATTATTTAATAAATTATTTTTATCTTCTTCTAATAATTTATCTTTATATAATAAAAATAAATTAGATGTTATTTGTGATGCAAATATTCCTTCATCATATTTATTTATTCCTTTAGTTACGCTTAATTTACTAATATATTTCATACAAATAAAAACAAATAAATTATTTCTATCATGATATTTTTCTGGTAGATATTTCTTTTCTAAATCAGATATATAAACTAAATCGTTTTTAATATTTAATTCTTTAGCCTTGATTTTATATTTATCATAAATATGTCCTGCTTTTCTATCAGCTTCAATTTTAGTATTATAAACATTTATTTTTTTGTATAAATCTATTAATCTAGTTAAATTAAAACTATCTTCAAAACCAATATCCATTGATTCATATTTATCAATATCTTTTTGAGTCCCCTTTTCTTCTGCTATTTTTTTCATTTTAGAAATAAGACCTCTTAAATAAGTTATTAAATTCCCACCACCTTTTTCTTCTACTTCCTTTTCTACTATTTCATTCATTTCATCTTGAATTCTATCATATTCATCTAACATTCTATCCATTTCTTCATCAAATGTTTGTGCTGATTTCATATATATAAACACATCTCTTAAATATTGTAATAATACTTCATCTTCCATATCGGGTTCAGCTACTAATTTATTATTCTCATCAACATAATTTAATTGTTTTAATTCTTCTAATGTCATATTTGATATTGTTTCATTATCTAATGTTTTCATTCTTTCCATTACAATACTTTCGAATTCTTCATCTGTTATATATTTCTTTTTACCTTCTTTTATAATATCTTGTGTTTTTTTGATATTGCTTATTTTGTGTTCAGCTTCAGCATAACTCATTTTTTTATTTTCCATCATAAACCTCCTAAAAATTAATTATTTTCTGTTATATTTAAACGAATAGTTGAAACCAATTCATCTATTAAGTCATTGTGATTTATTCTAAGTTCATCTAATATCAATGGAACAAAATTTCCAGGAATCGTAAAATTATTTACAAATTCTTTTATTCTTTCTCCAACAAGTTCACCTGGTTCTATACATAATTCTACAAAATCAGTAGCATCAAATTCTATATCTAATATATAATTTATAACCTCAGATAAATTAGATAATATTAATATATCATTTTTATCACTACAAGCTTTTTTCATATTCATTGTAGTAACATCTTTTCTTTTATATTCACTATCAAACATAGAACCTAATTCTTCTTTATTTGATATTATATAATTATATAAGAAATTTTCTAAATTTTCTTTAAGATATACTATAAAGAATAGATAACAATCATAAGCTAAATGGTCTAATTCATGACTATCTAGTATTTCAACATCAATACCTAAATCAAATCTTTTTGATACATTCGATAATAAGAATATATTAAATTTATCATATTCTTCTGAGATATCTTCTCTATATTGATCTATATGACTTAATTCTTGTTTAGCATTTTCTAATGTTCCATAAACATCATCAGCATAATCCGTTGTATATAACAACGGATTATCTATCTGAGTTAATATATTTTCTTTAATAACTTCAATAGGTAAATCTCCCATTATTCTTTCAACATCTATTGCGTTTATTTCATTATTAGTATCTGGTATCATACTAAATTACCCCCTTATTTCTAATATAGTACCTAAAACAGGTATTTCTAATATTTGTTCTAATAATTCACTTTTAAATGTTTTCATATTAATCCTCCCATTCGTCTTTTTTGCAATAATAACATTTTTCTTCTATTTCTATGACAATAATAGGATTTGCTTGTAAATTACATAAAGGATCTACAATATACCATTTTTTCCCTAAAAAGAAATTAGATAGTTCATTTAATGCTTTTTGAGCATCTAATGTTTCTAAGTTCTTTATTATTTTTTTATCGTCATCTTCTCTACAATAATAAAATCTATTTTCTATTTCATAAACAGCTATTGCATTTAATTCTTCTTCTGTTTTATCTTTAGCTCCCCAATCTTTTCCTAAGAAAAAATCTATCAATTCATTCATAGCAACCTGTGCTGTCATTGTTACTGCACCGAATTCACCATCCCCAACTTCAGATTTAGACTTTATATATTTTCGCATATATTTATCATTTCTATATTTATGTCTTCCTTTTATTTCCTGTATAGCTCGTATAAATTTAGATTTTACATTCATTTTCATACCTCCTGAGATTCTATATCATGTTTATATAACATAATTGAATGTCTATTATCATATTCATCTATTATAATTATTTTATTATATTCAATACCATTAAATAAATTAAAAAAGATATCGGTGTCTGTTTTATGTTCTTTTATATATTTTTTACATAAAACAACAGCTTCTTCTATAGAACGTGCTTCTATATCTGGTATATCTGCAAAAAATCTACCTGTCTTCATATCACCATATCTAACTCTATATGTTTTTAAATTATTTTCTTCTGAATAACTAGTTCTTCCAATTAATAATTCATCTATTTCTTCTGGTGAATTCTCAACTAAATATCGCTTACCATCTGTCATATTTAATTGTGTCGGTAACTGATTATCCTCTCTGAAATATGTTGTGATATTATCAGAATTTATTCTCATAATACCATAACTACTATTTAATTTTATTATCATAATATACCTCCATATTATTTATTATTCTTTTAATTACTTGTAAATGTTCAAATAAAAAATAATATAGGAGATTAACTCCTATATTATTTTACCAATCATTTAAATCATCAAAGAAATCCAACGAAGAACTATGTGGGTTTCTTAATTTATCATTTTCTAATTCATATTGATTTTCTTCATAATCAACATCTTTAACATATTTAGTAGATTTAGTAACTTGATCGATTTTCTCACTTTCCAATAGTGATTTATATATACTAGATGACAAATCTTTATAAAAATCATCAGGATTTCTCATTTCATGTTGTCTTCTGAATATTTCTGCTTCTTCTGGAGCTATTTGTTCAAGATAAGCAAAAGCATCTTTTTCTTGAGCTCCTCTATCATCATCTTGAGCATCAGGTTCTTTCATACCTTTTATTATACCCCAACGTTTTAGATTTTTAGCATAAGTATATACATATAAAGTTATCAGATAAGACATCACATTATCATCATGTGCTCCTGGTCCTGCTTGTATTTTACTATTTTTAATAACTAATGCTAATATATCATTTAATAAAAAATTTGAAGAAATTCTATCTTTATGTTCTTGAACTGTTAACATTAATAAATCCATCATTAATTCTCTTGAAGTAACACCAGTCCAAACTCCACGTAATCTTCTTTTCTCAGGTTCAGTTAATTGTCTACCGTGATCTACTTTAAGTGCACCATTATCTACTAAGTCTTTTTTTTCATTATAAAAAATATTTCTTCTTATTTGTGTATTCCATAATTCATCTATTACAGCATCACCACAATGGTTTCTTTCTATACATAAAACACCTTTTGGTAAATATTTTCTAATCAATGTATATAACAAACGTTTTAGATCAAATGTACCTATAGCTGGACTTTTAAATTCAGCATCTGCTTGTAATGTATAAGGATTAGTTATTGTTATTGCGGTATTATCTGAATCTATACCTGAAGCAACGTCAACTCCTATTAAATAAGGTATTTCAGGATTCAATTTTTTATAAATATCTATTCTGTAATCAGATATCAATATTTCATCTACAACAAGTAAGTTTTTTTCTTGTAATGCCATTAAATCTTCTTGTGAAAATGGAGAATCACTACTACCACGTATTCTTTGTAATAATATTTCCCTACGTATTTTTATTTCATCATAACCTACAGACATACAAGATTTTTTAAACCAAGCATCGTCTTTTCCTAATTGTTGATAACTGTATTTTATTTCTACTATACCTATGTCTGAATTTTTACTAATTATTTCTTTAGTTTTTTCAGCTCCTAAATCATAATATGTTTCTGACCATCTACACATTTTATTTATTATATTCATAGCAGCTTTACCTGCAGCTGAATCTAAATCTCCTGGTGTTGATGTCATTATACGACAAGCAATTGAATTATTTGCTATAGCATTATCTGATGCTGTTACAAAAGATGGTCCTGCAGCCATAACTATTTCATCAACATAATTCGTGAAGTCAAATTCATCAAACCAATATAATGGAAGTGTAAGCCCCCTTCCCATTGTTACTGCTTTATCTTTACTTGATGCTTTACCTTTAGTGTAGATAGTATTTTTTGGCATAGGATTATATATTTTTCTAACATTATCAACGGCTTTGTCTTTAGTACCTAATAATTCATCAACTACGACTTCTTCATTTAATTGTAAATATGATGGTAATAAAGATCTTTGTACTTTAAGTCTATTTAAATTAACTGAAGTTAAATCTTGATCTATAGCAAAGAATGCCATTTCTGAGTTTGTTAAACCAAATAAATATGCCCATAATATATTTGATATTTCTGATTGAGTTTTACCACATTGTCTTGGTATACAAAAATAATGTGATATACTATTTATAAAACACCATGTAGCCGCTAAATTCCCTCTACTTAATTTATATCGAGCACCTTTATTGTTACCTTGGTCTGCTATCATCGCAACTTCTCTTAAATAATACCAAATATTACTCATACATTCATTTATTATTCTATATATTAATTCTTCAGATTTATATACTATTGGACTATGAGGATCTATTCCTTTTAAACCAACATCATTTAATCTAAGAAAAAATTTATTGTTTTTTATTCCTAATTTTCTAAGATCATCAGCTACCTGCAAGAAAGTTAAATTTGTTGTTTCTGTATCATAATAAATATTATTCGTTTCAAAAATATTCATATATTATCCTTCATAACCTGTAGGATATTTAATATATAATCCATATTTTGTTCTTGCGATAGGTTTGGATCCGACTTCTTGTATTAAATCATTTATACGAGAAATATAAGTATCGATAGTTTTTTCTGATTGTAATACCATATTAGGTTTTTCAACACACATTTGTTTAGCATATTCTGCTATATCTAATAAATCATATAATCTTTCTAATAAAAAAATTTTATCATCAGTTGTTTTAACTCTTTCTAATTCTGCTCTATATATATCTAATTCTCTATTATCTAATTTAACTACTTTCTTAGTTCTCTTATCAATAGCTCCATCAGGAGCTTTAGCTTTTTTACTTAAAATGAAAGCTTCTGTTACATTAAAAAATGCTGGTTCTTTTTCATTTTTATCGAATACTCTATTTTTTATATCTACAACCATATCCTTAATATATCTAGAAGGAGAAGTTATAGTTAATAATGTAAGAGATCTTTTTAATTTATCTTTTCTATATTTTAATTGTGCTATATTTTCTATAGCCCAATTCATAGTAACACTAAGATCATTATCAATATCTTTTTCTGTTTTTTTAACTACTGACCCTTTACCATTCATTATTAATTTATTAAGTGCTTCGTACAATTCTTCACCATATCCTTGTTTAACTGCAAAATTATCAGCTTTCTTTTCATTCATCATTTCTGCATTAAATTGATTTGAGAATGCTTGAGCTACGGCTAATGACATAACAGCTTTAGTTACTTTACCTATAGGTCCTTCTGTTATTATCTTTTTAGCATAATTTTTTACAAGATATAATCTCATATGTTTAAATCTTTCTACCATTAATTCTGATAATACAACATGACCTATTTCATGGAAAAAGATTGCTGTTATTTCTCCTGCAGACATATTTAGATTTTGATCATATAATAATATAGAATCTATTTCAACATGTTTATATGTTGTAGTTATATATTCTTTATATACTTTTTCTATATCATATGACGAACCTTTTTCTAATATTAATTCTGTTATTTTATTTATTTCATCTTGTGAAGGATAAACACACATACCAAAGAAATTATTTTGTTTATTATTTATTATTGTAATTTTAATTGGTATATTATATTCCCTTTTTACAACTCTTTCTATTGAACGTAAATTAGCGTCAACATTTTTTCTTAATTGAACTTCTCTAAAACATTCCTCTATATGAGAACTCATTTCTGTTTTAGTCATAATATTCACTCCTTTCAAATTTATACATCGTTATTCAATTGTATTAAAATATTTTTTTAAAATGCAATTAGTGAATAAAAATAGAGAATAGAATTTAATCTATTCTCTATTTGTATCTATAATTATGGAGTTACCTTTTTAGATTTTATACCGAAATCATTATTTAATAATAACATTTCTGCTTGTATAGGTAATAACTCTGTAGTTTTATATCTATGAGTTCCCATGATATTTGGTACTAATGGAACTGAAGGATGATGATACATATTTTCAATATTGAAACTGTAATCATATTGTTTAAATGTAATATAATTAGCTGTAGTAGGATAAGCAACTACTCTTATACCAGCTTTTTCAGGAACTTTTAGAGAAGAAACAAAATGTACTCTAGTTCCAGTTTCAGTCATTACACCGAATTTATATGCTAATTGTAATCCACCAACTTTAGTATCTTGGTCTACCATCCATTTAACAGAAGCATTAAATAATTCTATATTATTTGGATGAGCAAATGCAACGAACATTAATTCTTCAGTTTTTAATTTAGTTTTTAATGAACTTAATAATTTATTAAATCTAAATTTAAGTTCTTTTTCGATGTAATCTGATTGAGTTAACATACCAGATGTAACATTACAATCGAAAGTAGCTGATTCAACGAATCCTTCTTCGAATCCGAATGGAAGATCTTTTTTATCTCTCCATACTTCTAATGAATTAGCTAAGAAATCTAATGTATCACTATCTTTAAATTGAGTCATAACAGTAGCCATATCATTTACTACTTCAGGAGTAACGTCTATATTAGCCATTGCTTTCATATCTCTAATTTTTTCAATAGTTAATGCAGTATTGAATCTTTGTTGTTCTTCTATAGACCATGTAATTGGTGTTCTTTCTCTATCTAAGTCTAGAGAATTGTCATTGAATTGGTTAGAAACATGACCAGCAAATTTAACTGATTCTAGATTTCCACCTATAGCTGAACAAGAAACAGTACCTTCATAATAATTAACTTTACCCATTATAGTAATTTTTTTACCATTTTGCATTAATTCTTTATAGAACATACCTTGTTTTTCAACATCAGGTCTTATATCTAAACCACTTATAGTTTCTCCATCACATATTACTTCTTCTATACGTAAATCGTGAGAGAATTTATCTAAACCTTTTCTTACTTTACCAGCTCCCATAGATGAAGTCATTAGATCGTAGTCTTCTAAAGGTGCAGCTATATGTTCATTATAAATTGGAATACCTTTAGATAATTCATTAGCTTTCTTATAACTATCATCATAGAATATTTCTGGAATATAATATTTATTTCCATCTTTATCTTTTAAGAATTTTCTTTCGAAAGAAACTTTAACTACTGGTTTATCAGGTATTTCAGTCATCATTAAGTCTTTAGATATACAATCTATATATTCTTTTTTTAATATTGGTAATGTATATCCAACTACTGGTGATAATTGACCAACACCATAGTTTTCATATATTATTTCATTTCTTGAATTTTCCATGTATTGTTCTAGTTTAGCAGGGAATAAACTTAAATATCTATCTTCGAATTGTTCATTAAGAACATCTCCTATTAAAAGTTCTTTATATTGCTCAAATAGAACATCATCTTTACATATTTTTTCAATATCATCAACCGCATTTAATCCGTAGTTTCCTAAAAATGCTTCATTTAACATAATTAGTCCATTATCGAAATCTTCGTGAGTTGAGATATTAAAAGAACCAACTATATTTGTAGGACCTTCATAATTCATAATTAACACTCCTTCTTTATTAGATTTTATTAATATTACATAATTGTTTCGATTTTTTCGACCAATAACGTAATATTTTAACTTGTTCTTATAAAATTGTTGTTATTTCGACCCCTTAGTTTTCTCATTTTTATTATTTTTCTTAGTTTTATTTTCTTTTTCTTTATTTCTTTCATTAATTTCAGTTATAGTCGGAGATTTCTCAATCATTGCAATATTAATATTAATTGCTTGTATAACTAAATTAAAATGATAAAGATTTGCAACATAAGATTCATTATTAAATCTTAAAGTTATATAATCAAAAAGCATATCTCTTATTTTTTCTATATTTATTCTTGCTTTATTATATACAACATCTCTAGAGAATTTAAATTTTTCATTAGAATTTATTTTTTCTAATATTTCTTCTAATCTATTATATAATTCAAGATAATCTTTAATGAGAAACTTATTATTTTCATTATCTTTATTTTGGTCTTCATTATTCATTTGTTCGTCATTTGAATTTTCAACATCTTCAGAACCACCTTCTGTATCTGATGGTTCTGCTGATGGATCGTCTGTATCAGATTCTAATGAATCTAAATCATCCCCACCTTCATCATTAGTTAAATCTTCATCTCCTGATTCATCAGTGGTATCATCTGCTGTTGTATCATCAGTAGTATCATCTCCTGAATCTTCATTATAATCAGTTGGACCCAAATCATCTCCTCCTGTATCTACAGATTCATCTCCACTACCTAGATCATCAGAATTATAATCGGTTGGACCCAAATCATCATCAGCTTCTAATAATACATTGGAATTAGTTATATTTGTTACAATAACACCATCATACATATTATTTGTCTCTTCTATTATATCAAAATTTTCGGTAATTATTATATTATTATTAGTCATATCTTTAAAACTAAAAGATTTCATAGTGGATAATTCCCTCCCTTCTTTTATATAATCAGAAACTTCTAATGTCATATAATACATATATTTATCTTCTCGTTCAACTTTAAATAATTTATCATACATTTTTTTAGCTTTAATGTTTTTCTTGTTTACTGATAATCGAGTTGCTCCCATTTTTATTAATTCATTTAACAATGTTTTACCTAAACCTTGACCTTGATATTCGGGACTAACCTCAATAGCTTGAATATATTTATCTGATATTCTCATATTTATAAATCCAACAACATTGTCTTTTTTATCTATATAAATATACCCTTTATAATCTTTACCTGTTCTTATATGAGAAAGTCCTTTATGCTTAACTTTATATTTTCTAATATTATTATCATTTAAATCTATCTTTTTAAAATTCATAAAATATCAACTCCTAATAATATCTTAAGTTATGTTTTATTCTAGTTATTTCTTTTTCAAGATTTGCTTGTATTCTCATAAGTTGATATTTTTGTTTTTTGTTATTCTCACCTTTAGCATCTTCTACTTTTTCTTTTACTATTTTTAATTCCGTTTCTAATTCTAATAATATTCTTTTCTTTTCTCTATCTTCAACATTTTTACTTATTCCTCTTGCTCCAAGTATTCCGATAAATCCTATAGCCGCTCCAGCAAGAGGTCCAAAAGCAGCTAAACCTGCAGCACCACCAACTATTAATCCTATTGCTTTTTTCAAACAACTACTAACTCTAACAGTATTTTTACCAGTAAGAAGTTTTTCTCTTTTAGCATCACGAGAAAAATTCATTATATCATCAATTTTTTTATTAATAGCATCAGATGCTCTATCGTCAACAATACGAGCTCCTCTTTTAATAGCACCAACTTTAGATTTGGCATCTGACATACCTCTTGATTTAGCTGAAGCATTTCCTATAGATTTAGTTATTTTATTTGTACCTTTAGTTATGATTGTAGTTTTAGCTTCTTGCATATATTGATATTTACATATATCATGAGCTAATTGATATGCCTCGGCTACTTTCATAACATCAAGCTCACCTTCGTCATCTAACAAATCCATATTTTCAAATTTATATATAGCATCATTATATTTAGTTTCTAAATCAACTGATTCTATACGTGTATTTTTTTCTTGTTGTTTTACTTCCATTCTATATGATAAACATTTAAATTCATTTATCATATAATATAATTTAGAATCAACTTGATTCATTAAAAATGATTTTAGATTATCAAATATATCGTATATATCATTTATAGTTATCGTATCTGGATTTTTAACTAGATTATCTTTTACTATTTCATCAGATATTCCTAAAGTATAATTTGCTGAATCACAATAAAAATCTTTAAAGTCATATAAAATTTCTTGTATTTGTTGATATATTACTTTAAATCTTTCATCATTTACACCTATTTTCATTGCTAAATATTTAATTAATTCCATTGATTTTAAAAAACTCTCAGTAGATAAAGATATATCTAAGTATTCTCCATTAGAAGAATCTCCATTACTATTTAATAATGTTTTTAAATATAATATACTATTAGGATTAAATATTGAATTATTTAATATAGCTTCTAATGTATCATATGTTAGATCTATTTGTTTTATTTCTTTTATTGTAAATAATATATTTCGTTCAATTTCGTCTTGTTTATTGTACATTATTTCTTTAAATCGTCTATCTATTATATCATTGACTATCATTTTATCTAATTTAGATTGTTTTATTAATTGAGATAATTCTATAACTAAATATCGTTCAACAGCATTTGTTGTATTAAATTTATCAACGTCCATTTTAGTAGCCAAATATTCTTCACAAATATATTCTGGTAAAATATCTGTTGAAAATATCACTATAGAATTTAAATCAGTTTCTAATAAATTCATATTCTTTCTACCTCCTTTAAAAAAATTCTTTTTAAAAACATTAAAATCCTTTTCATCTTTAATATATATTTTTAAAAATTTGGGAATATATTTAATACATTGATGATATTTTAAACCATCAAATTCTATAAAATCACGTTTAAACATTCTAAACATAGATTTTAATGCTGGAGTATTTTTTATTATAATTGGATATTTTTGTATTGATTCATCTGCAAATAAGTATATTTGGACTCCTTCTAGAATGAATTTTTTATTTTTTATTTTTTTACAATATTTAATCAATGCATTTAATACTTTTAATGGTATGTCAGATGAATCTTCTTTTGTATGCATTATACTATATAAACTTTCATTTTCTTTAAAAAAATCTGTAAAAGTTTTACTTAAATATGATAATTCATCTAATGATTTAAATAAAAAGAATTTATCTAATTCAACATATTCTGCTTTATATTTTTTAGATATTTCTTTTCCTAATGTAGATTTACCAGAACCCGATAAACCTGTTATGAGACATATATTAGATTCTCCAGATTCAAATTTATCAAAATTTATATATAAATCATTTTTTTCTAAAATAAAACTTTCATTAATATACATAAATAAAAATCCTCCTTTCTTATCTTTTAATAAAATCATTATAAGTTTGTTTTTTCTATATAAAAACAATCGTCTATATCATTAAATAAACAAATTCTTAATGTATTATTATCAATAAAGGAGGGATTTATAATGGCGGACATTATACAAAATACTGAAATGCGTATCAAACAAGAAGATGGTTCAGATGTTATTGTTCATCCTATTACTAAGGAAGAAAACATATTACCTGCTGAAGGAAAATCATCTTTAAGAGAATCTAAGTTTGATGACGTAGAAACATATGTTGATGAAGATAGTGAATTGAACGTTATAAATTTCAAAGCCGATGGTAAAGTAGTTAAAACTATAAAATTAAGCGGCGGAGGAGGTTTACAACCTGGTACATTATCAACAACATTAGAATCTCGTTTTACAATGAGAGAGAATGAAGTATTGGTTATACCTTATACATTTAATACACCAAATAGAGGTACTGCACATTTATATGTAAATATTATTTGTGGAGAAAAATCTAAAGAACTTGAATATACTTTAGAAAAAATAGGTGTTGGTAGTGTTAATATAGGTTCATTAGATAAAGGTATAAATCAATTATCTATATATGCTGTTGACTATATGGGTCAAATGACAAATGTTATAAATTGTACAGTAGTTTGTGGTAGTATAGAAATATCATCATCATTTGATGATGAACAAGATTTCAATACGTATGCATCTATCCAAATACCATTTAATGTAAGTTCTTTAGATAGAACTGCGACTATGGTACTAAAAATAAATGTTGATGGTGTTGAATATACTACTACTGCTGTTGAAGGTTATAATACTTATGTATTTCCTGCAGAAAATAAAGTTACTGGAGTACATCCTGTTACTTTACAAGTATTTAGTGATGAATTTAAATCTAATATATTAGAATTCAATGTTGTTGTAGTCGATGCTAACCAAATATTAGTATCTTCTAAACAAACTTCTATTACTATAGAAGAAGGTACAGATATTGACTTAAAATATCGTATATCTACAATAGGTCAAAATATGTTTAATGTTAAATATTATTTAGATTCTGAAGAATTTGATACTGTTAATGGTATATTAGGTACAAATACAATAACTATACCTTATAATAAATTAATTAAAGGTAACCATATTTTTACAATAAGAGTTACTAATACTGATAGTACAATGGCAGGAGAATTAAATTGTACTATTAAAGTAACTGAAAGTTCTTTTAAAAGAATAGAATTTGTTAAACCTGGTTTACAAGCTTGGTTTAATATGAGTAGAAAAACAAATCAAAACATTGACAGAGATTATTTAGACAGTGAAGTTCTAACTGATAATGGAAAAAGAGCTAGATTGGTATTACATGATTATAATTATGCTAGTAATGGTTGGATAGACGGTAGATTAGTAAACAATGGTGTTAGTTGGGCTGAAATAGAAAATTATTTACCTTTAGAGGATAACGCTGAAGGTGGTTTTACATTTGATATTCAATTTGAATCATTTAATGCTGGAGATAACGATGCGAAAGTTATTGAATGTAGAGGTAATGATACACCTTATGTAGGTTTTTATATAGATAGCGAAAAAGCGGGAATGCAAACTGTAGGTAATACACTTAAAACATATTATACTGATGCTACTAGTATGAGAGTAACTTTTGTTGTAAACCGTAACGCAACAACTGTTGATTGGCAAACTGGTGTAAAAAGTAATTTCCCTATGATTCAAACATATATAAATGGTATATTTACAGAAGTGGGTATGTTAACTGACTCTGGTACAGGTGGTAATAAAGTATACGAAAGTATAAAACATTCGAATAAAATACTAATAAATACAGATAAAGCTAAAAAAATATTCGGTAATAATAAAATAAAAACTATTCTAATATATAACAGAGCTTTGGAACATGAGGAAGTATTACAAAATTTAATGGCTGATATAGATAATATATCAGAACAAAAAGCTAAATATGATAAAAACTATGTCACAATAAATCAAGACATACCTACAGTATATTTTAAAGATAGTCCTGTTGGTAGTGTTGGTCCTATGACTAAAGATAATAAACAATGGATACAAGTAACATATGTATCTCCTGATGTAAAAAAATATGGACCATCATTTGATTATTTAGCATTAACATCTTATCAAGGTACATCTTCTTTAGGTTATCCTATCAAAAACTATAAAATGAAATTATATGATTATAGAATAGATAAAGAAGGTCAAATAGTAGATAAAGAAGATAATATAATAATACCTGAAGATTTTAAAGCTATATCAAAATATACAAAAAAGAAAATAGATATGTATAGTCAAAGAGATGGAACTGGATATGCTGAAAATACATTTTGTTTAAAAGCAGACTATATGGATTCATCACATTGTAGAAACACTTGTACTGCTAAGATAGTTAATGATTTAGTATTTGCAGATATACCAAATCCTGCAAAACAAAAAGATCCAAAAACTAGAGAAACTATTAATGGTTTTTTATGTCAATTATATATTAACGGTAAATGGATAGGAATATTTAATTTTAATTTAGATAAATCTTGTACTAAATCTTTAGGTTTTGAGGTTATTCCTGATATGGTTCGTTGGGAAATAAAAGCAAACTCTGATTCATCAGCAGGTGCTTTTTATGTAACATGGGACCACAACAATGTTGAAGATATATATGCTAAAATATTAGCAGACTTTGAAATAGCTTATGATGAAGATGCATTTGAAGATGAAACTGGCGAATATGATGTAACTAAATATTATGATTATTTAGAAATACCTCATACGGGAAACGTTATTGGTACCTATAAAGATTATGCTATCTTATCATTGGCACGATTTGTTAAATTTATTAATGATACTAAAGATAAAGAAACTTTCAATAAAGAAGGACCAAAATATTTTAATCCTAGATCTGCTTGTAGATATTATTTAAATGTCATGACAATGGGTATGATAGATAACTTTGCCAAAAACTGTATGATTAATATGTATGGTGACGATATTTGGTGGTTTGGATTCTATGATATGGACTCTAGTATGGGATTAGATAACTCTGGTTATAATGTATTTGAATCTGATATAGAACCTTCTCAACCAAATGTATATAACTGTTCAGCATCTCAAATGTGGGTAAAACTTAATAATTTCATGCAAGATATATTATTTGATGAATTTAAAATGATGAGAGAAGGATCATACACATATGAAAATCTTTATAAATATTTAATAACAGATCAAATAGATACGTTACCAGAAATAGCATATAATAACGATCAATATACGAAATATATAAGCCAAGGTACAACAAACATAAATAGATTACATGGTAATAATAAAGATCATTTAATAAGATGGTTATATAATAGATTCCAATATGTAGATAGTTTATTTTTACAATATAACTCACCATATACTAAAGAAAACATAACTGTCCGTGCGGCTAGACCTGAATGGATTGACTATGAAGTAATTAAAATTGATGATAAAACCGAACAACATCATTGGTGGTTGCAATTTGAAATAGAAACATATTGCCCTCAATATGTTACTATATGTTGGAGAAAGAATACGTATGAAACAAAGCGTGTAGGGTTTAATGAGAAAGTAATATTTAAAAGACAAATGGTAAATGATACCGATAATGAAATAATTATTTACTGTGCAAATAATCTTAAGAGAATTGGTGATTTAACTGATATGGGACCTGAATCATTATTATTAGGAGAAGCAACTAAATTAGTTGAATTAAAATGTGAAAAAGCCGTGAAACTTAAACAAGCTGATTTATCAAAAAATACTTATTTAAAATCAGTAAGTTTCAAGGATTGTTCAACATTTGGTGAACTAGATGTTGCTAAAATAATGGATGTGAGTTCTTGTACTAACTTGAGAAAAATCGATGTTCGTGGAACTAAATTAACAGCTATTAAATCTGATACTGATGGTGGTAACTTAGAAGAAATATATTATCCTGAAACTATACAAAATATAGTATTAAGTCATCAAACTAATTTAAAAACAGTCGGTTTGCCTTATGGATATCAAAATATATGGACTGGATTAGAAAATGTTACTGTTAAAGCAAATACTGTTATAAGTTACACTACATCTGGAGGATTTACTAAAGGATCTTCTACTGGAACTTATGCAATAATAAGAGATACGGGATCAAATACACTATCAGAAGATAATTTATGGGAAATAACACCTACAGTTAAAGAAATAATAGCTCCTGTAAATGGTTCTACTACTGAAATATATTATTTTGATTCCGACAAAAAATTCATAGCTAAAGCTAGTATAGCTGATACTGCTGTTCATGCTGTGGAAAAAATAATAGAAGTCACTCCACCTTCTAATGCGGCATATTGTATGATTTGTATAAGAACCGTAAGACCAATATCATTACCATCAAATATAGTAAATTATGCTTTAATAGAAAAAGGAGATAGGCGATTTATAAATCTACAACAATTATCAAATGTTCAATTATCAAATTGCTTAAATATTAAAAAATTGGATTTATATTCAGGATTATATGATGATGGCAATGTATTTAGAGCTATGAGTAATGTTCAAACATTAATTATAGATAATTCATTAGATATAACTGAATTATATTTCCAAGGATTTAATAAAATACGTGAAATAGATATAAAAAATATGTTTAAAATGACAGATTTAGGTTTTGATGATATGATGGATAATTATTCAATAGCAACATTATATGATATAAAATTTACAAACTGTCCTTTAATAAAAACTTTGTCAATGAATGTTAGTGATGAAGAACATTCAGTAAGATTTGCCGAAGGTGCATCTTTAGACTTATCAGGATTAACTTCAATACAAACGTTTACAACAAATTATTCTATTAAAGGTTTAAGAAAAATAATACTACCTACTTCCGTAGAAAATATTTTATTTACAAATAAATTTGGTGATAGTGTTTGTGATGTAAAAAATATATGGAGTAATACAGCTTATCATGAAGCAGATAATTATGAAGGAATAGATTTTAAAGATATGAATATGGATATTATTGATTTACAAGGATTAACATATATTGAAAATGGACTTAATTTCAATATAGCTCCAACAGATAAACATCCTAATTTAAATAAAAATAGAGACGGTAGTGTATCTAGACCTTGGTTTAGACCTGAAGGTAAAATAGATTTAACTAATTATCTTGAAAATATGAATGAAATGTTTAAAGGATTAGATATAACTAAATGCAAAGTGATAATAAATAATCCTTCAAAAGATCAATATGATTTAACAAGTTTATTTGAAAATGCAGTTGTTGATAATATAAATACAATTAATGATATTATAACTAAATTCCCTAATGCTACAACAATGGATAAATTATTATTAAATTCAGAAGGACTTACCAGTATCGAAGGAATAAATTTACCTACAAATAAACCTTTAACTTTATCTGAAGCATTTAAAAATATAGATACAATAAAATCTGATATATATTTTAATTCAAATGTAACTAATGTTAGAGAAGCTTTCCGAGGATGTACAGGAATCACAACAGTACATTCTAACTGGAATAATAGTTATACTGATATGCAAGATCATGAATATTGTTATAGAAACTGTAAGAGTATAAATAAAATCGATGAAGATGAGGGAACTTTAGCAGAAGTACCAAGACTTTGGGGTGGATATGGATTCGATACTGAAGTTACCATGGTTGCTAAAATAAATACTGAATTAGCGGGAACAAGAACAATAAGTATAGCTGATACTGAAGGAAAAACTGTTCACTTATATACTGATTGGGGAGATGGCACTATTGATGATTTATTAACTCACACATATACAAGAAATACAGAATATACAATAAAAACTCAAAAAGTAAGTACTGAAGGAATACCTTTTTCAAGTACATTTAAAAGTTCTATAGTTTCTGTTTCACAAATGCCAGCATCATTAACATGTTATGATAATTTATTTAAGGGATGTAGTAATTTAGTTGATGCTAATTTTAAGATAAATAATAATACTGAATCTATATCAGGATTATTTAGTGATTGTGTTAATTTAACTGGACTTAGTATAAATTTACCTTCTAAATGTAAAGATATATCAAATTTATTTAAAGGATGTGCTGCTTTAGGAGATTTAGATTTTATTGCTAACTGGGATGTTAGTAAAATAACAACATTATATAGAACATTCTATGGTTGTTCTTCTGTTAGATCAATACCTGTTGGTAATTGGGATATTTCTAATGTTATTTCATTAAATTCAACTTTCCAAGGTTGTACTTCACTTGAAATATTAGATGTATCTAATTGGAATACAAGTAAAGTAACAACTTTCCAATCATTATTTAGTAGCTGTACTCAATTGACAGTAATAGATGTTAGTAAATGGGATACTTCTAGTTTAGTTGGAGAAGGATTACGAAGTGTTTTCAATGGTTGTTCTCTAGTCCAAGTTCTAGATGTATCTAACTGGAAAACAGATAATGTCACTTCAATAGTTTATGTATTTTCAGGATGTAGTTCAGTAACTAATTTAGATGTATCTAAATGGAATACTTCTAAACTTACTAATATGCTTGGAGCTTTTTCTTCTTGTCGTAATTTAACATCATTGAATATATCTAATTGGAAGACTGATTTAATAACATCATTCTCTTATGCATTATCATATACTTCAATAACATCATTAGATTTATCTAATTGGTCTTTCGATAAAGCTACTACGATAGCAGGTATGTTTAATGGTTGTTCTGAGTTAGTCACATTAAAATTACCTGATTTAAGTAAATCAAAAATTAAAAAAATGGCATATGCATTTGCGGATTGTAGTAAATTAACTAGTATAGATTTATCAACTTTAAATACTAGTGTATTAGATGATATCCAATCATTATTTGCTGGTTGTTCTAGTGTTACTGAAATAAAAGGAATTGAAAATTTCAATACTTCAAAAATAACATCATTATCATATGTTTTTAGAAAATGTAGTAATTTAACTAGCCTTGATTTATCTAAATGGAATGTAAGTTTAGTTAAAGATATGGGATATTTTGTTTCAGAATGTAATAAATTAACAACATTAAATTTAACTGGATGGAAAACTTCACCGTTATTAATAGCATATGGTATGTTCTCCGAATGTAATAATTTATTAGAAATAGATGTTAGTGGTATAGATGTGTCAGCTACAGATGCTTTAAATGAAGTATTTTGTAATTGTTATTCATTAACAACATTAGATTTATCTAGTTGGAAAGTTAATAATGTAATAAATTTCAATTCAATGTTCCAAAAATGTTCAGGTTTAACAAATCTAAATATATCAAATTGGATAACTACAAATGCACAAACTTTAAGTTATATGTTCTCAGAATGTAGTTCATTATCAACATTAGATTTATCTAGTATGGATATAAAAACAGCTAATAATTTAACAGATAGTTTAACTTATATGTTTAATAAGTGTGATTCTTTAGTTACACTAAAATCACCTAAAAACATAAATGCTTATTTAACATTACCGAATAATTTATCAATATCTTCTGTTAAAGAAGTTATAAATAATTTATATAATAGATCTACTTCTACTTCTTCAACATTAAAAATTGGAACAAATAATATGACTATACTAGAAAATGATGATGATACACTTAATATAGCAATAAGTAAGAATTGGAGTGTGGTATCATGATAGTAGAAAATAGAGGTAAGTTACGAATATTAACACCAGATGAAGGAAATTTATTATTTAAGAAAAAAGATGCTGATAATAGAGATTATTTTAATAAAGTATATTTAGCAATCAATGAAACTGAAGAAGATTATTCAGAAGTTTCTAAAGATTATGCTTATGGATTATCAACTGATAAAGAATATATACAATTAAAAGAAAATTATAATAATGTAGAAAAGATGCTTAAATTGCAATCTGAAATAATTGATTCTATTTTATTTCCAAAAATAGTAGTTAATTCAAAACCTTTAGAAAGTTTAGCTCAATATATAGTACTTCGAATAAACGATGGTATTATTGAGTATGATGATGCAATAAAATACTACCCAGAATTAAAAAATAAAATAGATTCTATGTTATAAAAAATAGGAGAGTACAAATGTACTCTCCTATAATAAATTAAATACAATATAATAAGGACGGTGATTATAATGATTAACCCTAGTAGATTAGTTTCTAGTATTAAAATGGATTTAGGTCTTATAGGTATAAGAATGCCATTTGATAATGTAGATGAATTAATAATGGAAATAGTTAAAATTAAAACATTACCTGTGTTTAATGAATTATCTCCATATAAGGTATCTGTAGTCATAAATGTTAATGATTTAAAAGTAGTTGATACTAAAGTTGAAAGTATAACTTATGTTTTACCCGACGGAATGTTTGGTGATAGACAAATAATGATGATAAATGATGTACAACCTGAACAAGATCAATTAACACATAGAAGTGCATATGATACAGGTTTATATACTTATGATTTAACATCATGTTATTGTGGATATCAAGAATTAATGTTAGCTCAAGCACAAGCTAATTTATTAAGCTCGGCTATGCAGGGTACAACATTTAAATTCATACCTCCAAATCAATTAGAAATATATGATGGTTATGGTGTAAGTAATCTTTATAGAGTAGAATTTTGCTTAGAACATTCAGAAAATTTGACAACTTTACCAGCAACAACATATACATCATTTTTAAAACTTGCTACACTGGATGTTAAAAAGTATATGTTTGATAATTTAAAACATTATGATAATTTATCTACAAGTTATGGTCAAATAGCTATGAGAATAGATGATTGGTCAGGAGCACAAGATGAAAGACAACAGCTAATAGAAAAATGGGAACAAAGTTATCATTTAGATTTAAATCAATACATTCAAGTTTAATAAATATAGAGGATTGGAATATTCCAATCCTCTATATATTAAAAGTTTCTTAAAAAATTTCTTATATCATGTTTTATTTTTTCTTCAGTGTTTACATAATAAGTGTCAGTACCTTCTTTAAGTATTATATGTTTTAAATCATGAGTTAATTTTATTGTTTCAGGAATAACTTCACATATATTTTGTATTAATTTAACATTATGTGATTCTTCTGTAACAAAATCAGTTAACATTGATTCATTAACACAGAATGCATAATCTTCTTCATTTTCAAATTCAGTAGATTCTGTTGCAATTATAGGTTGTTGTATAACACTTATATCTTTACTTTCATCTCTATATGCTTCCATATGAGATGGTAATATAACTGTATCATATGCTATAACATGGGCTCTTGTATTCATTATAGCATCACCGTTTCTATTAGTACTTAACTTAGCAACTGCTCTTAAACTATGAGCGGGTTCCATACCTTGAAGTATTCTTCTTGTTAACATAGTACCCATAGCACCATCATCGAATGTTTCAAACTCGCCTTTAAGTAGATTTCCTGATCTATAATATGAATTAACTCTACCACAAACTCTACCTGGATCAATTTGAGTTACTCTAGACATTTCTTTACTTAACGGATGACCATATTCACTAACAAATGATTTTTTCTTTAATAATTCTTGAACGTGAGGTGCAGCCAATGATTCCATTACCGCATCACCACTGTATATTCTTTTATTTCTATTTTTAACTTCAAATGATTGTAACACCGTATCAAATTTCAAATAAAGTAAACCATTATTAGTACATTCTCTAAGATTTTTTATTTGAACTGGTTCTGATACATTTTCCATTAATACATATCCTACCACATTATCTTTTTTCATAATATCACCTCCTAAGAACCAACTATATCAGATAATATAGTATTTATATTTCCAATAGCAGAAGTAATATCTTCTGTTCTTGCTAACGTACCTGATGTTGAAGGTAATTTAACAGTACATGGTCCTGTAGCATCACATTGTAATCGTATGCTATAATCTGTAGTTTCAGTATTAGTATTATGAAAATCTATATATTTACCAACTTCAGTAACACCATCTGTATTAACTTTAGCAAATCCTTTCCAATATGAACCTGATTCAGGTATAGGAATAGGTAATGAAACTGGAAATGTACTTGTTGTTTCTGGTGTTATAGATGCAACAAACTCCTGTTGAGAATATAATGTTATATATTCAGATTTATTACTATATGTTGTTATATGCATTGTATTCCAATCAGATAATGGCTTAAAATATAAATCATAAACTCCAGCAGATTTTTTTACTGCTGCTATACTATTAGCATATGCATCATTATCTAATGCTAACCATCTCAATATTACATTTGTATCAGTTTTATTATTCAATAATCTAAAATAAAAAAATAATATACCTGAACAATTATATGTTTCAGCTGCATCTAACATGAATTTACCAGTACAAGTTTTATATGATGTACCTGAAACATTTATTGTAGCAAATTTAGTCCATTTATTTTTATTTGTACTACCTGAACTTGATGTATTTATTTCACCTAATATTAAATGTACAGGAATATCAGTAGTGCCATCAAATGAAGCAAATCCTATTTTTTTACTATTTGATAATTTATTTGCACTTGTTGCTGCACCACCTGCAGTAGAAGAACCTGCATAGTTGTGAGTATGTGTTGTTATAACACCTGTTAACTTAGCTTCTATTTCTGCTTTAGTAATGTCACTATTTTTTTGAGCATTAACAGGAGCATGTGCTGCTTGCGAATGTTCATATGCAATTTCACCATAATCACCTCTAAATGCTGTTGTTTCTGTATTACCTATTATTGGTGCATATGTTGAAGGTTTTTGATAAACATTTTTCCAAGGTATATTAACATCTGTATCAGGTTTACCATTTATAATTTGTGCCCATTCACCAGGTTCACCATTATCGGTACAAATCCAACCTATTTCTGCACCAACACTCCAAGGGTTTATGATGATATCTCCCATTTTATATGTTCCTGTAGTGGGAATTTCTTCACCAAGAGTTATTTTATTTTCTAAAAAATAATTATTATCTTTAGTACTTACTAATTTATTAGCATTACTTGGTATTGTTGCCATTTAAAACACTCCTTTCTTTTATCCTTATTAATTTGTTTTTAATCCCATTCTAATAACATTTGGAAATATATTTCTCCTGTTAAGTTATTCAATATTCTAGCTTCAATAGAGTTTTTTAAAATTTTAAAATTTCTAGGTGATGTTGATATTGCATCATACCATTCATCATTAAATTTATATTGTACTTTATCAAATTCATTATATATTGGCGATGTTACTAAATTATCATCGTATTGTTGCATTATACATGGTTTATAATCAAAATCACTATAGCTCATCATATCATTAGGTTGTATATATGCTATATCTCCATTATTTATTCCTTTAATTATATTATCTAATGATAAATTAGCTTTATCTGAAGGAACAACAACATCGATATAATGTGTTGTGTTTTTTGTATTACTTAAACTCATAGCAACCATTGCTTTAGCTTTACCATATTCTTCAGAAGCCACTCTATGAGCCGAATATTTATAACCATACAATATCATATTAAATTTTTCTATAGTTAAATAATTAGCCGAATATTCTGATGAAGCCGAACCTGTTCCATTAGTTTCGCCATTATACATACACATCCAAGAACCATATCCATTTGTATTATTAGCCCAACGTAAAAAAGCAGAACGACCATTATTTGAACTAAGCATTAAATCGGCTTCTGGCATTGCACTATATGCTCCAGCAGATTTCCATTTATATCCAAAATATCCTGTACTATCATGTTTAGAAAGAGGATTACCAGATGCCCATGTAGTATGTTTACATCCTCTGAATTGTACTAATTGTGTTGCATTATAGTTACCAGAACCACCAGTACCTCCACCAAATCTTGGTGTACCTGGGTCGACTATATTGCCTCCACCCTCTATAGTAGAATATTTTAATCCTATTAAACCAAATTGGATTCCACCTGCAGGACCATTAGCATTACGAACAATACCCCATCCTTGTCTAGCATAACTGTATCTCCAGTTACCATAATTTTTTCTATAATTAGCCATTTTAGTTTCACCTTCAAGAGGTATTTCTTCAGTAGCTTGAACAACCCCACCTGGATAAATTTGAATCCAACCATTATTATCACTATTTCTTCTATAAATAACAGGATAATTTTCTTTTGCATCTCCACCAACCCATCCAGTATTAGCAGCATTACGCATAAATATTTCATTCGTATCATTATAATTTATCCAACCATTATTATTTGTATTTCTTTTAAATACTCCATCATCATATACATTACCTTCATCATCAGTAGTAGGTTCTAATTTTTTTACATAAGAAGCACCTAATGATATCCAACCATTAGATAATAACTGACCCCAAGTTCCAGCATCATTAGTTGCTACTATCGTATATATTCCTTTATCGGATATATTACCTATAATATCATATGAAGTACCAGGACCGTTTCGTATGTTTAATGAAGATACTATTACTTTGACTTGATATTCCATAATATCACCTCTTAACTAGTTTTAATCCAAACCGAACCAGCTCCTACTGCTCCAGGATCAGAACTTTGTATCCATAATTTTTTACCTGATTCTACCCATATTTTTGAATTTATTTCTGTTTTGGTATAATATAAATCATTATGATTATGATTTTTTGGTGAATATGTTGAAAATTTATTATCAACTTCACTTTTTCTATAATAAAAATCATCATGATTATGTGATGTTATATTCCCTATTAATTTAGCTTCTATTTCACTTATGGTGATATCACTATTTTTTTGAGCATTAGCTGGTGCATGTTTTGATAAAGCATGTTGGTATGCTAAATTACCATAATCTCCTCTAAACGCTGTTGTTGATACTATACCTAATTCTGCAGGGAATCGTAAAGGTTTATCAGTTATTTCATTCCAACTATGAGTATGAGCTGCACCAGAAATATTTTTTAATACATTATTAATATATATTTTATCATAATAATTATTTACTATTTCAGTTTTAGTATAATAACGTTCATCATGATTGTGTTCTGCAGCAGCTATCGATTGTAGTAATTTAGTTATTTCTTCTTTAGTATAATATCTACTGTCATGATTATGTGATGTCACATCACCAGTTAATTCTACATCACTTTGTAATTCCATCCATGTTCCTGGAGTTCCACTAGCAGTACACATCCAACCCCAAACTTTATTATTTATAGAACTTGATATAACAATATCATTCTTTTTCCAAGTACCAGAAGTTGGTCTACTAAATGAAATAGTTATAATATTATCTGTAAAAAATGTATTAACTAAATCTGTAACTATTTTATATGTCGCCATATTATCCTCTCCTTTCTTTTAATCACATTAAAAAATTGTTTTACGATATTATCACTATTGTGCTTAGTGATAATATCGTAAATATTTTATTCTTCTGGTTTTTTTACTGCTGATACTATTGTATTTGATATATCATTCAACGCTTGTAATAAACGTTGATTTTCTCGTTTCAAATCTTCATTTTCAAATACTAAATCCGTATTTTCACGTAAAAGAGCTTGATAATTTTCTCTTAATTGAAATTGATATGTTAATAATGTTGTTATATTTTCATTAGCAGTAGCAAGATTATCACTTAATCTAGTAACTTGTGCTTGTAAATCTTCCATATCATCACCAACCTATTCAACTATATCAACATAATTTGAAGAAATATTTATCCAACCTAATCCTGATAATAATTTACCCCAAGTACCATTTTTTTCAATTATTGTATAAGCATCTCCTTGGAATACTCTCTCAACTACATCATAATCAGTACTAGGTCCTTTTCTAACATTAAGTTCTTTAGTTTTTATTTTAACAATAAATTTAGTAGTAGCTGGTGGTTCTGTTGGTTGAGGGACTACAACTTCTACTTTAGTTACATAATTTTCATTTAAACTTATCCAACCTGCACCTGATTTTAATTTACCCCAAGTACCTTGAGAATTTACTTCTACTATCGTATATACATCGTTTTTATCAAGTTTACCTACACTTTGATAAGCAGTTCCTGGTCCTGTTCTTATATTTAAATCATCAACTAATACTTTAACCATAAAAGCTTTAGTTTCAGATGGAACTACTTTAGTCACATAATCTGATTTTATTGACATCCAACCATCTAATTCCTTTACTAATCCCCAGTTACCAGCAGAATTAGTTTTTGTTATATTATAAATTTCACCTTTTTTAGCAGTTGCTATTATTCCATAAGAAGTAGATGGACCTGATCTTACATTAAGAGAATCAATATTAACTTGTACTTTAAAATTCACTATTTCTACAGTATCTTCTTCTGTAGTAGTACCTTGTTGTAATTTACTTATATCATAAGCTTTTATTTTAGGATAAAAATTCTTTTCTAAAGAAGCTTTTTTATTACTTCCAAAGAATTTTAAACCTGGGCAAGTCTTACAACTTCTAGAAGAATTATAATCACCTATATAAGCTCCTCCTGCAGTAAACCAACAATGTGGTTTTATATTAGTACTATTTATACTTATTTTAAATTTATCAGCCATTATAGCATAGCATGCTAATACTGCATTTTTTTGAGCTTCAGTCATTTTATCTTTATCAAAATTTCCATATATTTCTACACATACAGCATTTGTATTCCAACCTTTTATTCCTATTGGAGTTTTATTGAAAGATCTACCTGTTACTATATGACCATTAGGGAATATTGATAATTGTTGAGCTATATCATCCCAATGATTTGTGTTTATATGATAATATTTTGTATTATATTGTCTTCTCAAAGCATTATCTTTAGCCCAACAAGAATAATCTGGTAAATACATATGATGTACTTGTAATCTTGTTATTTTTCTAGTTACCTTTAAATTTTTCATATAATTAGCGAATTCCTCTATAGTTTCGAATTCAGTAAATCCATAACCTGTTTTCATATTAAATTCCTCCTTATTATTTATTATGTTATTGTTTTGGAATTGAAAAAATAACGAATAAGGAACTTAATCCTTATTCGTCTAATAATTTAATTCATACACTCCATAGCATTTCTTTTTAAAAACACTTAATCTTTTCTTATACATTTCTTTTACTTTTGGAAAACCAATATCTATAAGTTCAATATGAAACGTATACTGTTCAGGTATTTCTCTTAATCTACCACATACTTGTTCTGCTGTTATATGAGCATTATAAGGTTCACACATTATATTATATCTTAAACCTGGTAAATCAAAACCTGTTCCACAAGATTGTGGAGTTGTACTTATTATATCAGCTTCTTTATAGTTTTCTTTTTCTTTTTTACTTAATTTAGAATGATATATTCTAATATCTTTTTTTGGATACCATTCTTTAATTTTTTCTGATAAAATCTCACTACTTTCTATTTTAGATGACAATACTAAACATTTCCCGTCTATATTTTCAAATTTTTCCATTACATATTCAATAACTTCAAATATCATTCCATTGGATAATTCATAATCCATATAAGCGTATCTATCAAAACCTTTAGGTCCTCTAATAGACATTTTTGCTTCTATATCTGGTTTTGAATTAAATAATACTGCTATATATTTAATATGTTTCCTTTTTTCTCCTCTTGTTTCATAACCATATTTAGCTATATTTTTAAAACATAATTTAAATACTCTATCTTCACCTCTATCAGTTCTTTCGAATGTTGCTGTTAAATAAAATGTTTTAAAAACATTCGTATGAAAATCTATATTTAATATTGAACTAAATTCTATATGAGCTTCATCAAATACTTTTATTCCTATTTTCATTTCTTTAAATAAGTCATTTAAACTATCCCAACTATGTTTTTTAGCATATTCATGAATAGTTCTATGATTAACTAAATATATATCATAGTCTGAAGAATCATCAAATTTTTCTAAGACTTTAGTTCCTGCTATATTTAAAATTCTTCGTTTATCTATATTAGTAAATTTTTGAATTGATGTTAACCATTGTTCTTTTATATTTTCTGTATGTGATATGATTATAGCTTTACATTTTAACAAACATAAAGATGCTATTACACAATACGTTTTACCATCACCCGTATCTAAATTTAATGATAATTGTGAATAACCATAACTTTTCTTAAATTTATCTGTTCCTACAAGAAAAGATATTGATTTTTTCTGTATATCATTTCTAGGTTCAACTTTTAACTTAAAATTAGTTTTTTCATAATCATTATAATTTTTATTAGTAATTACAGGACATCTTAATTTAGATTTTAGATATTCAACATCTATACCTCTTGGAAGAATTAATATATGATTATCCTCATCATAATTCATACCTTTAGGTTCCCATCTATAATAATTACTATTCCATACAGATAAACTTTTTTCTAGTTCTTCACAATCTCCTGGTTTATAATCATATACTTTTATAGATGAGTTGTTTAATATTATTTTACTAGCCATATATTTTACCTCCTTTTTTAAAATATTGTTAAATGATGATTTAAATAGCATAATGTAATTCATGAGATTTCAATACTATATTATAACTGTGAATAAGATATAAAAATGGTTTATGTCTTATATCTTTTTATATTATTTGGAGGTAATGTTATGAAAAAAAGAAATTATGATTACGGGTATATGTTTACTATAAACTGTGAAGCTACAGGTATGACTGAATTAACTACTGAAATAAATTCTTATATTAATAAATATAAAGAAAATTATGAATTAATCGATGTTAAATTCAATTCAATATTAATAGGTTCAGTTGGAAACATTGTTCATCATTATGGTTTACTGACATTCAAAAAAATAAACAAATAGTTTTTAATCATTAAGAGTAGATATAACTTCTACTCTTATTTTTTTCTATGTTCCTTATAATTTATCAAAGTAAACATAATATATAATATAATATTTATTGGAGGTACGTTAATATGCAACAAAAACAATATTTTATAGAATCATGTGAATCAACTTCAATTTTATCATTAGCAGGAGAAATGAAAAAAATTGTAAAAAGATATACAAATTATGCTGATTTAGTAGATACAAAACTTACTTCAGTTCCTTTTGGTAATCATGTGTGCCATTATTCCATAATGACATTTGTTAGAATGACAGATATGGAAGAAGAAGATTATGATTAATAAATAAAAAAATAAAATAAAGAGATAACCAAACTGGTTATCTCTTTATTTTTTTATGATAAAGTCTTCTTGAATAATAAGTCTAATGGTCCTCTATCGTTTTTAATAAATGTCGTATAAGATCCCAATTGTTTCTTTAAATAATCATAAGCTAAACTAGTAGTTATAGCTGGATTATTTTCTAATGCTGCTGAATATCCTAATACAACATAATCCACAAAGATCTTTCTAAAATCAGGACGTTTCAAGAAGTTATCTTTTTCTCTAACTAAATTTCTTAACATTATTGCTGCATGAATAGAATTTATTTGTATATCTGATTCTATCATTAATTCAATAAATTTTTGTTCCATCTGTTCAATAGTAATTAAATGTGTTCCAAAATAACTACCTTTTAATAAATTGTCTGTATCTTTCAATGGTTTTGTCATTTCATTATTTTGGATATTTATACTGAATAAATACATATCTGTTAAATCTTCTAATGGTATCACATAACTTCCTTCTTCGCTCATATTATATTCATTTAAGAAATCATCAAAATCTGGATGAATAAATAATTCTTTCCCATCATCTTCAACGATTTCATATAATTGACCTGTTCGTATATCTACTATTTTGATATATTGTATAAATTTATTGAATCTTTCATTATCTGCTAATTCATCCAATAATATTAAATTATCTAATTGTAACATATAATATTGTAATTCAGTTTCAGTTTCGGTATCATGTGGTAATCTAATTTGATTTGCGTCTAATTTAAAGAATTTATCAAATGATGCGTTAAATGTTATTAATTGTGAAACAGTTTTATTCAAATGTTTAGTAGATAATATATTTTGACCTAATGGTCTCGTTATTAATGTTGAACCTAATAATCCAACATCCATAAATTTATTTACTTTACTCATACTTCCATAACAAGTATGACATACTCCATATTCACTAGCACATTTAGTAGGATCTCTTAATAAAATATGTCTTCCTATTAAATGTGTATCAGTCGATTTCAATATCTTAAAATTTCGTTGTCCTTCAAGTCTATAATATCTTCCTGAAACTTTTCTTAAGAATTTTTCATTTTCTATATATAATCTAACCGTATGATGAGTATGACAATCATGTTCATTATTTATATAAATACCTGCTGAAGATAGTTTTAATAATAATGACATATGACCACTATCACCCATTTTTTCTTTATTAGCAATAAGAGGTTTTCTTGCTGCTTGAGCATCTAAATAATAATCTCTAATATTATTTAATCCTCCAACTATAAAATTAGAATTTATAGGTAATGGTATTGTATTACCTAATAAGTCTGATTTTAATCCTCCCGATATAGAACATTCTCTCAATTGTTCTATTTTAATACCTGTTCCAGATTCTACAACATCTTGTAAACAATTTTCATTATTTTTCATTATTTCAACTTCTTCATGCATTAAATTATCTAAATAATTTTCTACTTCTTTTGGTTGCATGTCATCAGGTATTTTAGTGTGTATAATTTCATTAAATCTTTCATTTTCATTTGCTAATTTAATAAATGAATCTTCTAAACTTATTGTTGAACCTATTAAAACATTAAAATCTTTAGGTATTCTGTTTAATCTATAAATTATATTATGAATTACTTCATTTAGTTTTATAAAATCTTCTTCTGTCTTTGTAAATTCATCTATATATGGTATTATTATATTATCATCTATATATTTTTTTATAAGTTTATTATTTATTTTTCTAGCATCAATTAAATGTTTTATACTTAGTTCTATATCCACTCCTAATTCAACAAAAGCATTTAGAAAAATCATATTAGTTAATAAGTGTCTTAATTCCATTTCTATCATTCCCTCTTTTTTGTTAAAGAATACTTTAACAGGGAATTTTCTTATTCTCTCAATTTCAAATCCTTCCTCTAATATATAATAAATATCATCATATATTGATTTAAATAATTCTCTATCAGGTATTATTGAATTTAAATCAAATATTTTATCTCCTCCATAACGTTCTTCTAAATAATCATAGAGTTCATTTTCTTTTTGTAGATATTCATTGAGATCAAAAGTAAAATCTTGTTTCATATAATATTTACCTCCTTTAAATATATATTTTATTGTTATATAATGATTTATATTCTATTATATAATATATAATTGATTAATTTGGGTTTTACAAAGTTCATTAGCTATAATGCTAATGAACATATCTTCCTTTCCATACTTTAATTTATATTTAACAACTCCTTGTTCGGACTCCATTTTAAATTCCGTCCTTTATTATATCTTGCTCCTTCTCCTTACGGAGTTGTTTGTATGTATTAAATTTTATGAATTATTTTTTAATTTTACTCAATACATATCAATAAGAGAAAAATGTATAAAAAATAATTTATACAACAATATAATAAGAGAGATAAATTCATACTCTCTTCTCCTTTGCATATATATTTTAAATAAGAAGATATGGTAAATTTACCATATCTTCTTATTTTATTATTTTTTTCTACTTAAAAGATTATGTGCTTTATTTGTAGCTTTACCAACAACTTTAGATTTAGTATTTTTAGCTGCTTTCATTTTTTGTTTTGCTAATGTTTTAGCTTGAGCTCCATATCTTTTATGAATTTTTTCTTCTAAGAATCTTTCTAATTTCCAAATAGTCATTAATTTTTTGAAATCTCTATCATTTTTTTCTTTAGCTAATTGGAATTCAGCCATTTTTTCTGCTTTAGATTTTTTAGCATGTTTATCTAAACGAACTATTGTTCTTTCACAAAGAATACCTTCGTTGCATGCTTTATCTAAATCATACATATTATTTTCCATTATATCCTCTAATTCTTCATTAGAAAATGTATCCATTATAGCTGCTTCTATAATCATTGATGTAACTTCATTCTCATTTTCAAAGTTATCTACTATTTCTCCGTTTTTATCAAATAACATATGTTATCAAATCCTTTCTTTATAATTTTTATTATCTTATTAACTTGTTTATTAGCTTTCAATATTATTTACACAATATAATAATAAGGAGGTGATTTATATGAACTTTTCAAATATATCATTACAGGAATTAATTCATATATTGAATTTTAATAATAATTTACTCTCCAAACAAGAATTTAATGATTTACAACATAATAAAATAGTAAAATATTATACACATGATAACGATAATGGTAGTTATATAATACATCTTAGGAATAATATACTTATAAAAATAACAATTAAATGAAAGGAGTTTTGGTATGATAAATAATGATTCTATATCAGAGATACTAGAAAGTATTATTAAAGATGCTGATGATAAAATAAAAGCTACAGCATTTTGTAAAGATGTTCAGAAATTAGGTAAGAAGTATGGGTTATCTTATTTTTTTGTAACGGAAGGTGCTAGTTGTACAATGAATAACGGAAATCCTGCTGTTAGAAATGCTAGATTAAAACATGAAGAATGGGAAAGAAATCATGGATATGATCCTGATGAAGATTGGTCTGAAAATGAGAGATAAGGATATTCCTTATCTCTTTTTTCTATGTTCCCATGTAATTCGTGGAATTTCATAACTATATTATATCTGTGAATAAGTTATAAAATGGTTTATGATTTATTTAATAAAAAATATTTAATTACGTGGAGGTAATATTATGTTATTAAGAAAAGTTAAAAGAAATTTAAGAGTTTACAACAATACTACTAGAAAACCTTATGACGAGGCAGTTGTTATTAAATCAAATCAAAACAGATATAGAGTTCTAGAAGATTGTGGATATAGTGATAATGCTATAAAAGAAGTAGTTGATATTGATGATAAAACTATTGATACTATAGACAATAATTCTTTAGATACAACATTAGATATGTTAAATGATATTCAATCTTTATTTACAGACAAAATAAAAACAACAGAAGAAAAAGAAGTTGAAGTTGAAACAGTCGATATTAAAGATGAATCAATAGATAAAACAAAAGCAATTGATGTTAAAGTCGAAGAAATTGAACCAGAAAAAGAAGTTAAACTAGAAACTAAAACAGTTTTAGATAATAAAGCTAAAATGAAAAATGGTTTTGTCGAATATTCAGATGAAGCAAAAGTTATACCTGAAGTTTCTGAATATGATGCTACAAAAATAATAAATGAAGCATTAAAGAAAAATACTAAAGATATCGAAGAAGAAACTAAAAAAGAATTTGACAAAATAAAAACAGAAGCTAAAAAGAATGTTGAAAAATTAAAATCTCAAGCTAAAGCTAATAAAACTAAATCAGAAGCTAAAAAGAATAATGAAGAATTAGTAAATGATTTATCAGATGAAGAAATAATAAATAAAGCTATAGAAGATTTAACTAAAGACATTGAATGTTCTGATAAAGAAAGAGAAATACAAATGTTAAAAGATGCATTTAAAAATAAATCTTTAGTGGAAATATATAGAAACAAATATAAAGCAGAAGCTAAAACAAAAGATATTGTAGAAGAAAATAAAGAAATAATAAAAGATAACAAACAAAAAGTTGACAACAAAGTAAAAGAAGAAGATAAACAAGAAAACGTTGTTGATAAGGGTGAAAAGAAAGGAGTAAAAGAAACAGTTAAAGATAATGGTGATGGTAAACCTAATTATAAAACTGAAAAAATAGACAATGAAGAGTATGTATATCTTCCAATAGAACAAGAAAAGATGAACAGATTGGTAAATGATGTTAAGAAAAAATACGATAAAGATTTCAACAAATCAATAAATAAGGAAAATTTACAGAGAACGATTGTGGGGATATTAGCAGATACAGGAATATTAGAAAAAGCTAAAACTTATAATCAACTATACAATCTAACAATTAAAGAAATGGATAATTTAATAGATACAAATACAGTAGAATTAGCTAATGATACTGATAAATCAGATGATGAATTATTAAATCATTTGAATAGTATTTTTGAATAATAATTATAAATAAATGGTATAGAATTCTATACCATTTATTTTTTTATAAACAATTAAGTAAAGAAGTATATTTTGCTTTTTAATCACCCTGTAATATTATATTTTTTTCTCTTGTTATAATATAACCAGAATATAAATAAATGTATTCTGGTTATATTTTCACATATATTAATAAAGGAGGATATGTTTATGAGTAAAAAAATAATAAATGATAAAGAACTGTATTCATTTACAGACTGTGTTAAGGAATTTATACCAAATAGTAACAAATGTGTATGTGATAGTTTTATTGAATTTTTGGTAAATCAAGGATTAATAACAAAAGAAGAAGTGAAATATAGACTGAGAAAGCATTATATTTATAGTGTAGCTGATATATTAGCAGATTATTTGATTGGACATTATTATACTGAACCAAAAAAAATAAAGGGTGAAATAAAAAACGGAACGTTATATTTTGACAAATATATGAGTCAAGTATTATGTGCTTTATTTATGTCTTATGTTGCTTTAGTTGAAGAAGAACAAAATGAAGAATTTATTGTTTCAGAAACAATGTTAAAGGAATGTATGTTAGATGTTGCATTAGAAGACTATGTTCCTAGAATAGATGACTAATACGATTTATAAATATCTATAAGGATTTTCCTTATAGATATTTTTTTATTTCGAAATTAACAAAAAAGTAATTAAAATATAGGAGGTAAAAAATATGAGTGGAACTGTTTCAAATTTAATAATACAACAATTTATGGCTCAAAAAGAAGAATTAGAAACTGGAATAAAAGTATTAGATAAAATAATTGATGATAAAAATAAGGAATTAGAAGAGCTTAAAAATAAATATGGAATATTATATAGAAAATATTGTTCAATGTTAGACAAAAACGATGAATTAGAAAATACAAATCAAGCGTTGCTTGAAAAAGTAACAATATATGAAAATGGAATATATCATATAAAAGAATCCATAGAAGAAATGGATATGATGTTACTTTCTGAAATTTATGAGGAGGATTAATATTATGAGTGAATATAATGTAATACTAATTCATTATGATTATAATGCTTATATAGACGGTAAAGAAGAAATAGAAATAGAAGCATGTAATGAAGAAGATGCTTTTAAAAAAATGGAAGAAATGATGTTAAATGATCCTAAATATAAATATTTATATGAGAATGGTTATATAATTTCTGATGTAAATGAAATAATAGATAGGAGTGAAATATAAAATGATAAATATGAATATAAATATAGAAGATTGTAAAAAAGTGATAGTTAATTACAGTAAAGACATATTGGATTGGCTTAGTGATAATGATATTGAAGTTACAAAGGAAAATCTAAAAGATATGGTTGATTCTAGTATAGTGTATTCAGATATATTATGTAAAGATTATTTATATGATGGTTTTAATATTCAAGCAGCTGTAAATCAAAAATGTATGAGTTTAATATTAACTGAATGCTATATAGCGAATTATGTGGATAAAGACATATGTATAAAAAGATTATATGATATTTTAAATTCAAATGAAAACCAAAATAATATAATACAAAACGCAATACAATTAATAGATGAAATAGTATCTATGACTTATAAAATAATAGGAATAAATAGATTTAGTGATAAATTATATGTGCAACATGTAAAATCTTCTGAATATTTTGAATTATCAGGAAGATTACAATTTAGACAATATACAAGATTTTTAATAACAGCAATATGTAAAATTAAGAAAGATGATATGTATATCACTGATAGTTATAATAAAGGTAAATATATTATACAATTCAATCTAATAAAAACAGAATATATTGAAGAATTAGAATATGGAGATGTTATAAATATTTTAAAAGATGATAAATATCCTGATATAATAAGATATTCAAATAATAAAAAAAATTTAATTTTAAATATATATAGTAACTGGAAGGATATTGATAGACTTAATAGTAGCAATGCAGTTATATTTTTAACTGATTCTTCAGAAATAGCTGATGAAATACAAAAAACATTAGGAGATTATTGTACGATATTGAATACTTTTGGTTTAGAAAAAGACGAACTACCTGATATTATATTTGATGATGTTGTAGTTATAGATCATTTTAATTTTACTGTAGATCAAATAAAAGAAAGAACTTATCATTCAATTCCTTGTTTTTATACAAAACAAGATGTTGGTTCTGAAGGAAAACTTATATAACCCAGTGAAAATCACTGGGTTATATTTTTTTATAAATCATATTACAAAAAAATAAGAGGTGATTGTATGGAAATAGATATGAATAATTATTTTATTGAAGATTGGATTAGACAAATGGCTCAAACAGTAAAATTAACATATCCAACTTTAACTGATAAACAAATAAAAGATTATCTTGTAAAAATATTACAAGATAATATAAAAGTTCCAATAGCAACATTAGATAATAATTATTTAAGAAAAACTAAACGTGTAGATGCATTATCTTTAATGCAATGGATTAAAGATAATAATTTTATAATAGCAGGAAATGGAACAATATTCAAAAATCAAAATCAAGAATATAATCCTACAATACATATGTTGATAGGATTAAAAGAACAAAGAAATAATTTAAAAAATGAAAGAAATTCATTGAATCCAAATTCATATGAATATAAAATAAAAGATATAGGTCAAAATACAAAAAAACGTGCGATGAATTCAGATTATGGTGGAGCAGGTTCTCCTATAACATTTTTCTATAATTTATATTGTGCCGTTTCTACGACTGCAACTGGTCAATCATTAATATCGACAGCTATGTGTACTTTTGAGAATTTCTTTTCTGATAATGTTAAATTTATAGATTATGATGACTTTGCAGTGTATGTTAATAATATATTAAATGAAAAATATACAATAGATGATTCATTTTTAGATAATAAATCAATAGAAGATGTATTTTATAGATTAAGAAAAAAATTTATATATTTTAGACAAAATTATGAATATCCTATCATGCATATATTAGAAGGGTTATCTCAAAGTGAATTGAATAAACTTTATTATAAAAATAATTTATATGAATTTTGTAAATTACCTATAATAAGAAAAATGTTATTTGATTTAACTAGTAAAACAAATGATTTTTTAGACCCAAATGATATACCAGATAATATACACAAAGATTTAGAAAACTTTTGGGATTATTTGAATAATTTTGTTGTGTACAATTATTTTGCTTTTAATAGAATAGGTAGATTAAATTGTGACCCAAGAGATACAGTATGTACTATAGATACGGATTCAAATATGTTAACATTGAGTCCTTGGGTAGATTTTATGTTAAATGAAATTGTTAAAGATGATAAAGAAATATTAAATAAAGGAAGTAAGAATCTAGTTTATATTTTTATAAATACAATATGTTTTGTTGCAACTAAATTAATTACTTCACATTTAATGAAATTTGCTGATAATTCTGGTATATTACCAGAATATAGACATTTTCTAAATATGAAAAACGAATTCTTATTTTTTAAAATGTTGTTATTTGAAACTAAAAAACGTTATATGAGTAAAATATTATTAAGGGAAGGTCATGTATATGAATTAGATAATAAAGGTGTTGATCATCTTAAATCAACATGTAATGATTTTACTAGAGAATTTATAACTAATTTAATAGCAAAAGAAATACTCGAAAAAGAAGAAGATGATATTGTTATTAAAAATATAATAAACGGTGTTGATGATTTAGCAAATAAAGTCAAAGAATCATTAGCAAAAGGAGAGAAAACTTTCTTAAGTCCGATGAAGGTTAAACAAGAAGGAGCATATAAAGAACCGTTCCAAGAACAATCATTTAGGGGAGCATATGCATGGAATGTTATTTATCCAGACCAAACTATAGAATTTCCTGACCAAATAGATATAGTATTATTGAATATACCATCATTAGAAACTATAGAAGATATGAAGGATAAATATCCAGTTGAATATAAAAATATAAAAGAAAAAATATTTGAAAGTAGAATTGAAGCTGTTAGAAAGAAAGCATTAATGGTATTAGCATTACCTAAAAAAATACACAGTATACCTGAATGGTGTAAACCATATATAGATTATGATAGTATAGTAAATGCAAATACAAGTAAAATGAACACTGTTCTAGAATCATTAGGAATTCATACAATAAAAACAAATTCAACTACTACACATTATTCAAATATAATAAGTTTTTAAATAAAAAAGGGGAGGGAGATTGGGTAAATCTAAGGAGGATTTATCTAATGAAAAAACATATAAAAGATTTAATAGTTGAAATATGTAAAAGAACTAAAGATATACGAAACGGAAATTATAAAAAAGGAAACAGATAATTCTGTTTCCTTTTATTTTTTATATATTATTTAACAATTATATATTATGATGTAAAACATATATTTTTCAATTATATATTATACCTTTGAAAGAATAAAGATATTGGAGGTATTGTGTATATGAAAAATATAAAAAAACAAATAAAAGATTGGTTTCTTATTATTATAAAAATAATAATATGTTCTTTAATAGCAGGATGGTTGTTAGGAACAGATCCAGTAGATTTCTTAAAAATTATGTTAGCTTTATATTTAATAGTTATAGGAATTTTAACTGTAATAATAAAACTAGTCGATTATTTAGAGGACTAATATCTTTAATAATATTATAGGAGGTAAAATAAATATGGATAAAAAAATTTTAATAATTCGATCAAATGAGGCGGATAAACTAAAATCAATAAAAGAGTATGTGGATAAAAACTATGCTAAAAATTTAAAAAATAAAGACATGATCATAAGCGATAATTTAGAAAAAGAATACTGGTTAGAACAATTGCCATATTCATATCCTTCAGAATTTGAAAATAAGACTTTCAAAGAAATAAGAGAAATAGCAGAAAAAGAATATGAAATATTCTTATCAGGCGATGGTTATCATTATGATTTCCCATCATTTGAAGAATGGTGTGGATTTATTCCTACATTCAATAGAAAAGATAATGATTTATAGGAGGTAAAACTATGAGTAAAAATTATATCGAGGATTTAATGAATATTTTAAAACGTGATATTAATAATGGAAAGTTTGATTATGATGATGAAGACATCGTTGTAATTGATGACGATTATGATTATGATGATGATTATGATGATGACGAAATAGTAGTAGTTGATGATGATTATTATGAAGAAGAAGACGATTTAGATGATCAAATTGTGGTTGATCAAGAATATATTCCTGACGAATTAGAAGAAGACTTATTTGACAAAAAATATACTAAACATGATTCTAATGATAGTGAAGACGTGTCTATTTTCGATCTATGTGACGATGATCCTGATTGTAATTTCTCTTTTATAGAGTTATTAAATAATAAGGATAATTATAAAAAAAAAGAAAAGGTAGATAATGAAGTCATAGATGATAAAATAGCAAAAGGTATTGCAAAAGATGTTTCTAATGCTGAAGTATTATCAACTGAAAAAACAGATGATGCTTGGCTATCAGAAGATATGTTTGGTAATGATATTGGAAAAATCATAGTAGAAGAAGAACCTAAAGAAAAAGAAACTTATTCTGAAGGTGAATTTTCAGATTGGGCTAAAACTAATAAAAAATCTAAATAGTAAAATAGCTGGATATGAAATATTATCCAGCTTATTTTTTTAAAGGAGGATTATAAATGTTTGAATTAACAACTTTTGATTCATTAAAGAAAACTTATACTGAAAAAATAGAAAGTTATAAAAATATGGAAAGTATTTTAAAACCAGCAGTTATAGGTCAAAATATTAGGAAATTAGATTTCTTACAAAATAAATTAGATAATATATCTAATTCTACGTATTCTGCTTTTCTTAATTATTCAGAAACATATTTTATGGCAGGAAAAAGTTTAGCAATAGCTAGATTGAAATATGAAATAGAATTATTACAAGCATGTAATAATGTTATTTTGGGTAATGATTATTCTGTTGATCACGAATCTTTTTCTACAGAAAAAATAATTGAAACTTTAGATAATATATTATCACAAGACTAACAAAATAATAAAAGAATATTAGGAGGTAAAATTATGTTTGAAAATTATAATAATGGTAATATAGATAAAAAGAACGATTCTGTTAATACAGATGGACCACAATATAAAAATTCTAAAGGGTTTGAAGTATCAACTCTTAAAATTAGATATTGGGATGATAAACTAACATTAACTATCCATCCTAAATTAAAAACACCTACAGAAAAGCAAGTATATGATTATGAAACTAAAATATCTATAGCTTTAAAAGTAGATAAAGTTGAAGCATTGTTAAAATCATTAGAAAAAATTATAGATAAAGCTATAGATGATAAGAAAGAAAAATCTGTAGGAATAACAACATCATCAAATAATATGGTTGTTGTAAGTACTATATTGAAAGAAGAGTCACTTCATGTTGTGTTACACATATGTCGAGAATTAAATCCTGATACAAGAATACCAAATCAAAGATATTCCTACACTTTTATAAAAGATGACCAAGTGATAGAAGATTTTGATCCAACTACTGGTAAATTCGAAAATGTATGTGAAGTACAAACAGAATATGAATGTTTTAAAGGAATGCTTAAAGAATTTGTAAGAATTAATCAAGTTGCTGATAATCATGCAGATAAATATTTCAATAAATATTATAGGGATAATATATATTCTAATGTACTTAAAACAGGACTTAAAATAGGGGCATTAGATTCAGGTAACAATAATTCAATGTTTACTAATAGTTTCAATCCTACAGGAAAACCACCTGAAAATAACGTAACACAAACAACATCATTGAGTGATTTACAAGATATACTATAAAATAATAGGGAGGATTTTCCTCCCTATTATTTTTTTATAAGGAGGTTAAAAAATGGATGCTAATTATTTCTCTTTAAGAGACCAATATATATTTATAACATATCAAGATTTAGTAAAGCAAATATATGTTACATTAATAGAAACTTTAATAAAAGATTATAGGGATGAATTAAGAGATGTTTTAATATTAGATGATTTAGTAAATCATAATCATGATAACATACAAAGATTATGTATTGAACGTTTATATAAGAATCCTTTGAGATATATTGCTACAAGTGAAGATAAATTTGAAGAGTGTGATAGATTATTAGAAATATTTGAAAAAGAGTTATATAGTATATATACTGATACTCCTTTTACTTCATTTGGTTCTAAATTATTTAATCTAATAGGTCAAAAAATAGTTAAAAAAATATATATTCATACGGATAGACAAATATATCAACCAGTATATGATATGGAAACATATTTTAGTTCATTTACAAGTGATAAAATAGAGTATGTATATGGAGATTTTAAAGAATGTGTTGAATCTCTTGATATTAAACCAACTACGTATATATTAAATGATGTTGATTATGCAAAAATATTATTAGATAATGATATGATAGAATATACTGAAATAATAATAGGAGAATTAGGATATAATTTTGAAATGAAAAATAACGGATTAGTATTAAAACATAATTTAGTTGAAATATCACATGATCGATTATTTAAATTAGGAATGTTACCTATAATGAAATTAGAAGATAAACATTATAGTGCATTGTTTTCTGAAAGTGAAAAAGATAAATAAATCAATTATATATAATGTAATTGAATGAAATAAATAATTATTTCATTTAAAATAAATAAATTGGAGGGATGTGACTATGATGGATATAAAGAAACAAAAGGAAAACTGGGGAAATGTATTAGAAAAAGCATTGATAAATTATAATAATATAAATGTTGATAATTATATAAAACATTTATCATTATCATCATGTAGCGATAAAATAGTTTTAATTCCTGGAGGTGATGAAGGGGAAAGTCAATATTGGCGTAATAACAATCACCTTTTAGGCACTATAACAATAATTATGTATAGATATGATGAACCTATAAATTTTAGATTTGACGGTGATACAGGATATAAATTATGTAATAGTATAGATATGATCAATTCTACTGAAAGAGTATATAAAAACATTTTAGATAAATTTAAGCAATTTAAAGCTATGACATATCAAGAAATAATGGGATTCGACAATAAATATTGTCATTCATATCATGAAATTTATTTTATAAATAATAGCAGATATGATGTTGATATTAATATTGAATTTATATATGGTAAATATGAAATTTTAGTTAATCATGATAGTTGTAAATTTATAGTTAAAGATATTGATTTATCTAAAGCTATAAATGACATGATAGATAAATTAGAAATATATCTTAAATCAATAGACATTGCTCTTCGTTTATTAGAATTAAGATAATGAATATTTAATTAAATTGGAGGTAAATAATATGGTAGAAAAAATAAGTAAAATAATAGAAAGTATGAGACAAGAAGGTTTAATTGAAGGTTATTATGAAGATTTAGAATCTGGTGAAAGAGTGAATAAATTATTTCTAGTACCTATGGAAAATGGTATTAAGAAATATAGATATGATAACATTCCAGGAAAACTAATTTTTATGGATTTAGAAAATTATGCAGGAGCATCAGTTTATATAACTTCAGATATGAATGGTATGGAAATATATGAAGTTAATTTAGACAATATCGCGAAATTAAGAGAACTTCAAAATGAAGCTAAACTTGTAATTGACAAGATTAAAGAATATAAAGAATTTGCAAATGAAGTTTTAAATAAAAATTCATTTTTAAAAAATCTATTTAGAAATGATGAAATATCAGTTTTAGATAAAGAAACTAGAACAGATTTTACAATCGATTTTGACGGCGAAGAATATAGCTTTATGATAAACAATATATCATTTTGGTTTGTTGGGACTAAAACTAACTTACCAATAGCTATGGATGAAGCTATACAACATATAGAAACATTTAATAGAAGTATAGATATAACAATAGAAATAATTAACAGATTATGTAAATAAAGTTATTATTTGGAGGAACTTCTATGTTCCTCCAAATATTTTAAGGAGGTTTGTGAAATGGAAGAATGGATGAAAAAGTTTATAAAATTAAATGATAGTTTATGTGAAGAAATTAGAAATACTGAAATAAAATTTCCAGATGTAGATAAATCTTGTTATTCAACAATAGACATAGATAAATTAGAAAAAGATGTTGAAAAACATGGATGTACTGAAGCTAAGAAACTTATGTTGTATTATAAAAAACAAGTGGAGGGTAAATAATATGTTATATAAAATAAAAAACATTATAGATGAACTTAAAGCTAATGGAGAGTTAAAAAGTTTTGATATGAACGTAGAATATAAAAATAAAATAGATATAAATGCTCCAGATGGTGCATTGAGTACTGATGATATGATGCATTCTATATTTGGTCCTGCAAAAGATGAAATGTCTTTACGACAACAGCGAACACAATTTTTCATGGATGCTATATACGGATCAACATCATCCGATGACATAATAGATGAAATAACTTTAATAGTTAATAATAAACCAGAATATATTAAAAATGATATATATTCAACATTTATTGGAAATATATATATTAAAAATTCTATAGGATATGGTTTACCAACATTAAACGTGAGAGTAGCATCCGACAATTTCGATTCTAATAAAGGTGATTTCTTTAGAGAAGACAATAATAAGTTATTATTAGATGAACTGAATAAAAGAAAACAACAAATTACAGAAACAAGATCACATTTAGAAGATATAGCAGATTTTTATGATAAAATAGAGCAAAGAAACGATGAACTTATAAAAAGAATAGCCATAAATGATTATGATGTTTTTAATAATAAACTAGATTTTGGTTTTAATTTAGAATATAGTTTTGGGTTCTATACTTTTAAATTATACAGTCATAATTTTGTATTAATAGAACAAGATCATGAAGTTAGACTTGCAGTTGAACACGTTATAACTAAATTAGATTTATATAAAAACAGTATTGACACTGTTATAAAAATATTAAAAGATTATAAGGAGGAGTTATATGTTTAAATTAAAAAGATTAAGAAGATTAAGTGAAGAAGATAGAGTTAGAAGAGATATGGAATATTCAGTATTATGTTGTCAACAAAGAACATTACCACACTTAGTATTAGAAGATGGTTCACACATACCAATGGATCAAGTAAATATGTTGATGAAAATGAATATAAAACAATTTAAAGAAAAATGGGATTATATAGAAAAAATAACATATTATAAAAACATGTGCAAATTATTAATAGGTGTAGGAATAAGTTGTATAATCATATCTATATTAATAATTTTAATATTCTAAGATAAATAGAGGTAGCTTTGCTACCTCTATTTATTTTTTTATATGTTCCTGGTGTAATTCGTGAAATTTCAATACTATATTATAACTGTGAATAATATATAAAATGGTTTATAGATTATTCAATAAATTATAATTATTTGGAGGTAATATTATGAAGAAAAATTATGAAATGGAATTAATAGAAATGGAAGATTTAAAAATTGAACAACTAGCAATGGACGTTGTCAATATGGAAGATATAATAGAACTTAATAAATTATTAGGAATTGATACAACAGAGATGGAATTGGATATACTAGATATCCAACGTGGTGAATTCTAATTAATAAAAAATAAAGAGAGAATTAATATTCTCTCTTTATTTTTTTTTATACGAAACCTAACAAAATTGTAAATGAAATAATAATATTGGAGGTAATTATAAATGAATTATTTTATTGATAAAAGAACAAATGAACTAAGACCAGTAGATGAAAATGTTTTAAATTTTTTAGCACCTGAAATGTATCATTATTATAATGAAAATAAAAATAATATGTTTACTGAAACATGGTGTGTTGGTCAAAATCAATATATTGATGTAGCATACAATCAAATAGATATTGATTCTAATTTAGTTAATATTAAACGAGAAAATATATTTAGAGAACATAATGTTGAACCAATATTCCTTAGAAATTTCTCAGTTCCAACTGAAATATATAAAAAAATATTAGAAGAATTTGGTTATCAATATAAGGAGGATTAGTATTATGGAATTTGCAGCTATAATATGTTTAATAATTTATATGGTTATGCTTTTAGGAGGTATAAAACTATGAGAAAAATAGAAACTGTTCAAAAAGAAAACAAATTAAATGACATATATGCAACAGACGTTGTTAGTGAAGATAAAGCAAATCACCAATATTTAATAGTAAAAAAAGGAAGAAAGACATATGATTTAAATGCAGTTGTAGGTGAAATACAATTTCAAAAAGGACCTAGAGATGGAAAAGATTCCATTCATGGAGTATTGTTAGTTGATATATTAGAAATAGCAAAAGATGTTTTATTTTCATATCAACAAGGTCCATATAATTGTGATGAAAATGCTGAAGCATTAAATTATGTAGAAAAAGCTTTAGAAGCATTAAATAATAGAACAAAAGATAGAGCAAAAAGAAATGTTTTAGGTAAATATGAAAAATAGAGAGGAGAAAAGAGTATGTGTGAAAAATGTGAAAGTAATAAAAAGAATAATTGGTTTACTATAGTAAACAGTATGTTTGACAATATGATTAGAAAAATGTCAGTTGATTTAGTTGCAGGTAATAGTTTACAAATTGAAAATTTTGTTAAAAATACAGATAATGATCTTTGGACTTTAAATACTTCTTATGTTGGAGCAATTAATTATTGTCCTTATTGTGGAGCTAAATTATATGCTGCTGATATTGAAATTAGCACAGAAGAGGAAATGTTAGAAATGATGTTAAAATATGATATAGAAAAAATGATCCATCCAAGAACAGGTTTCACAGAAACAGCAGAATCTTTATTATCAAAAATAAAGGAGAGTGAATAATCGTGATAATTAAATATTCAGACACTAATGTTAGATATTTAATGAATTTTGGAAATTATTTCCATGATAATTTTAATGGAGGTTATATTAGAAATGTAACCGATGGTGTCTTTAAAGACGATGAATTTTATGGATATCTTGGTCGTGACGAGAATGATAAATGTGTTAAAGATGGTGAAGCTATAAGAAAAAAATTCATGGATTTTATAAACGAAAAAATAAAAGAAATAGATAAAGATATAGATTTAGAAGAAATAAAAAATATGATGCATAAACATTCTATACAAGAAATAGAATTAAAACCTATATCTGTTGAATATATAGAAAAACCAAATGAAAAAATAAGTCCAACTAATAATATATGGATTTTTAAATTTTTTATAAAAATACAAAATGTTATAACAGAAAAAAATATATTGCTTGAGGAGAATTAATATGTTTGTTAAATTATCTAAAAAAATAGGATATAAAGATTACACAAGAATATTATTAATTGATCCTGATAATATAAAAGAAATAATACGAGAAGATTCTGGTTCTGTTATAACTACCATAAAAGATAGAAAAATACACGTATCTAATGATATAGAAGAAATAATTATCAAAATGGATCGTGCTAAATTAAAATTATATATAAGATTTTTATCTTGGATATGGTTTAAATTATTTAATGAAAGGGAATAAAAATGGAAAAAATAGATAAACTTAAATTAGATCTTCAAGAATATGTTGAATTGATGAATCATGAAACATTTAAAGAAGCTAAAAATAGTTATATTTTGAATCATATATTTCATATAACAACATATGATTCAGCATTAGATGAAAAATTTGTTAAAGCTATATTAGAAATAATGGATGTTATATTAACAAGAAAAAATTTTGAATATATAAAAAATGAAGATAATTATATTAAATTTATTACAATAGTAAATTTGATAATAGATACTTTAAATTGGGGAACATCTATAAGAGGATGTTTTTTTGATAAAATAACAATTAGCTGTTTTTTATGTAGAAAAGAACCTAATGATGAAATAATATTTGAAAGTGATGAAGAAATAAAAGAATTGTTAAATTATTTAAATAAGGAGGACGAATAAATGAAAGTATTTCTTGGAGGAACATGCAATGAATCTGCTTGGAGAGAAAGATTAATTGATATGTTACAAATAGATTATTTTAATCCAGTAGTAGATGACTGGAACGAAGAATGTTATTTAAGAGAATTAAAAGAACGTGTACTTTGTGATTATTGTTTGTATGTTATAACACCTTTAATGACAGGAGTTTATAGTATAGCCGAAGTAGTAGATGATAGTAATAAAAAACCTGAAAAAACTTTATTTTGTATATTATATAAAGATGTAACATTAGATAACACAATGGTTTCTTTTGATGAAGGTCAAATGAGATCTTTACGTAGAGTAGGAACCATGATAGAAAATAACGGAGGACATTTTTTTAATTCATTAGATAATGTAGCAAAATTTTTAAATGAAAAAGGTCGAATAAATGTTTAAAAAAATATGGAAGAGATTAACTTGCAATCATAAAGATTTATATACCATAACAAATGTGTATGGTGATCCTATAAATCTCTATGATTGTAGGAGTATAAAACAATGTAAACATTGTGGAAAAATATTCTATCACCAATATCTTGATAGAGACTGTGATAGAGTAAATGAATTTAATTACAGGGAGGAAATAAACATATGAAACTAAAAGATTTTTTAAAAGAATTTGTAGAATCAAACACAACAATAAAACTTTGGAGAGAAATACCAGGAGGACACCAATTAATACAACAAATAAAATTTGCTAGTAATATAGAAATAATATTAGATAAATCTGCTAAAAATATAGATGATTTAAAAACAGTGACTGTTTTATCTAATATAAAGAAACATGATGCCTATATGATTGAAAAAGAAGATGGTGGTGAATCTAAAATATATGTATTTGATGGTGAAGAATTTATAGATGCAACATATTTAGGAACAGTCACAGATTGTAATTTTAGATGTATGGTTCATGAAATACTAAATGAAAAGGTATGGCAAAGTAAATATCTAGATGTTGAAGTTGCAGGAGTTACTGATATAGTTCCTGCTGAAACATATGATTATTCGGTTAATATAGTTTTAAAAATATAATTAAATAGGAGGGTTTTATAATGACATTACGAGAATTCGTTACTAAATTTGTAGAACGAAATACTTGTTGTAGATTATGGATAAGAAAAGAACAAAAAGGAAAACTTAATGACCACCAATTAGTATTTGGTTCAGAATATTTAATTGATGATATATGGAAATATAAATATAAATGTTTTATGGAATGGGAATTATTAACTTTAGCTGTTCCTCAAAGTAATTATCTTGATTGTACATTCATATCTATAACTGCTATGAATGTTGATGGTTTTGTAAATGGTGATAGTATAGATTTAATTATAAAAGATGATAATGTAAAAGACTATTATCAACCAAAAAAAGAAAATATTGTTAAATCAAATAATATAGTGGAACAGGAGTGTTGTTATTCATGAAGAAAGAATTAGAAATAGTAAAAAAAATATCTGATGATGCTTTTTATGATAAATTGAAAGAATTAATAAAGCAATACAAAGAAGAAAATTCTTATCCTTCTTCAGATTATAAAGAAGAATTTATAGATTTAATGATAGATATAGAAATATATGATAAAGGTTTTAGTGAAGTTTTTAAATCAGAAACAATAATAACTAATATGCAATATGGTTTTACTGTAATGATGTTACGTAAATGTGTTGATTTATATAATAATTCTATACCTGCTTCTGATTCTGGAAAAGAAATAAGAGAATTATTAGGTATACTAAGATATAGATTTGAAGTAAAAGGTCAAACTATGTTTGAATTACAAAATATAATAACAGAAAATAAAAATAACGAAATATTAAAACCTATATTAGATTTAATATCTAATTATATAACAATATATGATAATTATAATTTCTGTTATTCTTGTAAAGAAGAAGATGAATTAATTATATTAAAAAATATATATACTATGACAATAAATATAAGAAACGGTTTACAACAATACAATGAAAGAAAAAAAGAAGTTACTGTATTAAATAATATAATAGATCTCCTATTATATGATACTAGATTAATATTGGAAGGAGATAATACTAGAAATGAATAAAAATATTAAATTAATTAAAAATATAAAAGATGAAGAATTTTATAAAGAAATATATCATATAAGAGTTAGTTCTCAATGTATTGGAGACAGTCAAGATTGCATAGATATCATAGATACTATAAATTTTATAGATGATTGTTTTGAAACAATTCCTGAATTAGAAGGAATGGACGAAATGATGCAATATGGTTTAACTATGGTGGCTTTAAAAAAGCCACCATATTAGATAATGGCTCATCATATTTTAATGAGCTTATATCAATTTTAAAAAATAGATTTATGCTTAAGGAGGAAAAATGATGTATAAAGTAAAAAGATTAGTAAAAACAGGGGAATTTAATGGTAATGGTATTAAATTTGAAGAAAATTCTTTAAAAAAAGCATTGGATGAATATATTGAAAATTGTGGTAATATATTATTACCATTTAACGATGTTAATAATTTTAGAGAAAGAACAGAAATGTTACCAGATGCTATAGTTGGTAAAATAAATAGTTATGATGATGAATATGTATATATAAGTGAATTATATATGGAACACTATAAAAAAATATTAGAATCAGAAGATATTAGATGTCAAATAGTGACAATAGCTTCAGATTTTGTTGACATTGGAGAAAATAAAAGAATATATAATATTGACAAAGTATCACAAATAAGATTTGTATAGGGGGTAAAATAAAATGGAAAACAAAATAGATATGCTTAATAACGTAATATGTGAAAGTGAATATAAAGAAAGAGTTTCTTTAGTGTTCAATAAAGTAGCTGATATATTAAAATCAACTTATGGACCTTATGGTTGTAACACAGTTATACAAAAAAAGACTGATGTTATGTTTACAAAAGACGGTCATCAAACTATGAAATATATAAATTTCAGAGATGATGTACAACAAACAATAATGGATTTATTATTTAAAATAGCAACACAAGTAGCAATAAAAGTTGGTGATGGTACTACTACTGCAACAATAGCAGCAGACCAATTATTAAAATATATGAATGAAAATGAAGAAATAAAATCAATGAGATCTAAAGATTTTATGGATTTATTAGCAGTTGTTGTAGATGAAATATGTGATAAAATAAGAGAAAATGCTATAGAAATAGATAAAGATGGTAATTTAGAAGAAATATATAAATTAGCATATGTAGCAACAAACGGCGATACAACTATACCTGAAATAATAAGATATATCTATCTTCAAACATCTAATCCTGCTATAGAATATAATAAAGCAAAAGGTGCTGAAACTAATTATGAAATAATAGAAGGATATAAAATGCAATTTATGAAATATATAGATAAAATATTTGTAAATTCAGATGATGGTACTTGTTCAATAAAAGAACCTGAAATACTTATGTTTGATCATAGAATAGAACAAGAATATTATGATAAAATAATAAAACCAGCATTAGATAAAGCAGTTCAAAAAGATAAAAGATTAGTTGTTATTGCTCCATTCTATGATTCTCATCTATTACAAACTTTTAGAAGAACTTTAATGCATGAATTTAAATTTACACAATCAACTTCTGCAGTTTATGTTAGATGTGGTTTGATAAATAACCATTATAATAATTTATATGAAGATTTTGGAGCTTTAGTTGGTGCTCAAATAATGTCAGAACAAGTTGCTGCTGATATATTAGAAAGTAAAATAGACTATGATCCTGAGGAATTTTTAGGTAGAGTTGATAGTATAGTTATAGGAGAAGGTTCTACTACTATATCTGGATTCTCTAATAAAAACGAAGCAATGTTTAAATTACTACACGATGATGCAGTTAACAAATATAATGAAGTAATGGAAGCATCAGAAAAAAGTGCTCATATAACAGATGCATTAATAAATGCAAAACAAAGATTATCTAAAATGCATTGTAGAATGGGTGTAATAAATGTTGGTGGATTTACTGAATTAGAAAAATCTGCTAATTACGACTTAGTAGAAGATGCTGTTAAAGCTTGTGAATCTGCATATCTTTACGGATATGTACCAGGTCAAAGTACAGCAATAAGAAAAGCAATATTAGAATTAGCAGCTGATATGAATGTATATAAAAATAATAAAGATTTTGATGATGAACAAAAAAATAAATTTAATATGTTAACAATAATAGATAATGCTTTTGTTGGAGTAGTTCAAGTATTAATAAATAATAAATATAAAAATAATCCTATTGATTTTGTTGATGTTAAAACTCAATGTGATAGTGCAATGTTATATGGAGGAGTTATAGACATAACTGATGACAATCGATTAAATAAAGATATAATTAACAGTTGCATGACTGATATAGAAGTATTAAAAGCAACAACATCTATAATAGGATTATTATTAGGAAGTAATCAATTAATATCAATTTAATATAACGAATAAGAGGATATTATTAGATATCCTCTTATTCGTAAAACATAATCATTTCAATTATATATAATATAAGTGAAATATATAAATTAAAGGGGATTTTACAATGAGAATGATTAGAAACTTTATAAAATTAAAAAAAATGAATATAATAATTAAAACAAAATTATCAGATATCGAAATACCTAAGAAATGTGAAATACAAGAAAATGAATATCTATTTGTAAAAAAAGGGATAAACGATGCTATAGATATAGCATTACGCCCAATAATAAAAAGTATATTGATAGACGAAGTAGTTACTGAGAACTATATAAATAACTCTTGTAATGCTTTCTGGAATCATGTTAGTAATAATGTTATCATATATCTATTTTCAAATAATAGAATAAATGAAACACAAAAGAAAGAGTTATATGATTATATAGATTCAATAAAAGAAGTCCTTAGAGAATCATTTAACGAAATATTATAATATTATTAAATTTTAAAAGGAGTGGAGTATATTATAACAATAATGTAAAAGATAAATAAAATAATTAAAGTAAATAATAAAATGAATGTTATTTTTAATAAGGGT
>ERZ808258.43-NODE-43-length-84836-cov-3.391904_pt1 | contig 84836 bp, 70 predicted proteins | sample MGYA00521280_ERZ808258 | MGnify/ENA primary metagenome ERZ808258 (study PRJEB31516, sample SAMN03275585) | gut metagenome | biome: mammalia-associated habitat; material: feces | host: Papio cynocephalus | place: Kenya | collected 2012-07-19 ...
GGTTAGATGCTGCTGAATGTCCGCCCACTTTCGGTACCGATCCTCAACAAGTACAAGCTATTATTGCTGGTGGCCCAGGTGCTTTAGTAGAGGCAGTAGAAAATGCCGAAGACGATAGGGAAGCAGCTTATGTTGAACTTAGCAAACGTACTATAACTTCTAAGGACTTTGCTATTGGTATAACCGCTTCAGGGAGCACACCTTTTGTTTTAGGTGGTTTGCAGCGGTTACGCCAAGCTGGAATTGAGACCGGGGCTATTTTTTGCAATCCCGGTGCTCAAGCAGCAGCAGAAACTGATTTTCCTATTTTGCTGGCTGTTGGTCCGGAAGTTTTGCGCGGCTCGACGCGTTTAAAAGCGGGCACGGCCACCAAGCTAGCTTTAAATATGATCTCTACCGGAGTTATGGTTTCTTTGGGCCATTGTGCGGGCAATATGATGATCGATGTTAAAGCTAGCAATGCCAAGCTGGTAAAACGTCAAGTAGAAATGGTTGCTTCTTTGGCTAAAGTAAGCTTTACAGAAGCTAAGCAAGCCTTAAAAGAAGCCAATGGCAGTTTGCGTGAAGCTTTGGCAAATTTGCAATCAGGACAGTGAGAATAAAGGCATGAGCAATAATAAACAGCGCTTTTTATATAGTTGTATCTTCACCCTTGTAGCTTGCTTGATAACTATGTATGTTTCTTATGCCAGAACTATAAAGGAACATAAAGCAAATTCTGCTGCATTTATCAATGCTCAAGAGTCTAAAGCTGGTTCTGAGCAAGAGCCCAGCAACCAAGCTATGCTAGCTTCATATATAGAATCTAGCCAAGATACTCAAAAAGCTTTTTCTCCTTCAACTGAAGTAAAAGTTGGTTTGCCAGATATTCTGGACGAAGCTGAACTTACTGCTCCCAACGGTATTATCTATCCAGACGGTCAGGCCTCTGTTATAAAAATTCGCCTTATTGCTACCATGTGGAAGAAGATGAGGCTCAATTTTTATGATGAAAAAGATCGCTTACTTTTTAATAGTGAAGAGCCTGTAACTTTGCGAGCTGCTGAAACTTACGGTAATGGCTCTGCCTCTTTAGCTGGCGATCCTACTGTTTGTACTTTAACTTCTATCAATGTGCAGAAGAAATCTCAAGTCCAAGCTTCTTATCGCGGCAGCCTTACTTTCGCCATTCGTCCAGGCAAGGACAATACACATACAATCTCAGTAGTCAATACTTTGCCTGTGGAAGACTATCTTAAAGGAGTAGTACCCAGCGAAGTACCTGCCCGCTTTGATAATGAAGCTTTAAAAGCTATGGCTTGTGTAGCTCGCTCTTATACTTTATCCAATTTAGGGCGTCATGATAAAGAAGGATATGATCTTTGCTCTGGCGTTCATTGCCATGTCTATGGCGGCGCTGGTGTAGAAAATGCCAACGTCAATGCACAAATCGAAGCCACGAAAGGTATGATCATTTGCTATAACAATTTCTTAGCCGACACACGTTACCATGCTGTTTGTGGTGGTATGGGTGAAAGTATCGAAAATGTTTGGGATATGGCCCAGCCGCTCAGCTATTTGACCGCTTCCAGTGATACTATCAATGGCTTGCCTTGGAATAGCGATGCTCCGGCAGAATATACGTCCGAATATAGTACTAATGAATATGAAGATTACTACGCTCCGGAGCAAACTCAAACCGTTGAAAACGAAAATAAGTCGACTAATTTAGCCGCTATAGTAGAAAATACTCCAGAATTAGAGAGCAAATTTAGAGCTTTTATCGATAATCCGCCCGAAGCTTATTGCAAAAATGCTTCTAGGTTCCGTTGGCATGCCGATTTCTCAACTGTAAATTTCCAAAAAATGTTGGAAGCTTCTTTGCCTGTACTTTGTGGAGCTCAAATTGCTGATATCGGTAATTTCACAGATATAACGGTTACTAAACGTACTGGCAGTGGCCGCGTAGCCGAATTGTCTATTGTTACAGATAAGGGAAGCTTTACCGTAAGTGGTGATAAAATCCGTTGGTTAACTAGCGGTGGCAAGATCGGCCCTTCTGGTTTAAAGAGCACTTTATTCTATATCGATAAGGCAGAAAATGGCATTATTATCAAAGGTGGTGGTTGGGGACATGGTGTTGGTTTGTGCCAAGAAGGTGCCCAGGGACGTGCTCAAGTTGGTCAGAGCTATATTGATATTATTAAGCACTATTACCCCGGCTGTGAATTAAAGATGGCTAACTGATTATCCAAGTCCATTTCTACTACTTTTTCCCAAGAAATAAACTATAATGTTTTCCCCTCAATCGATTTTGCGAAGCTGAGCTTTGCTAGAAAAGAGTGCACCTAAGTGATAACTCCAGGCTCTTATTTAGAGTATATCCAAGATAAAAAGCTTCTACCTGCTGTTTGTTTGCGTCAAGATAAGCCAGGAAAAGTTTTTGTTCGTAACGCCCGCAGCCGTGAAGAAAAGATCGCCGATTCCAAGGCTATGTTTGTCGTTCCCGGCTTTATTGACCCAAATTCTTCTTATGATGTATTGGCTGAAGCTTTAGTCAAAGCTCAGGCCAAACGTGAAGAGCTGGCCTCTCAAATCGATCCGGCTGAATTGTGGGAGCTCTTGGAAGGTGAAAGTGATGATCATCTTTGGCCTTTGGAGGAAATTAGTGATTTAATTTTAAGTCGATCCGATTCGGAAGCTCTTTCGGCCACTTATAGAAGCTTAGACAATGACAGTGTCTATTTTTATCGCAAAGGTAGTGGCTATATAAGACGTACCGAAGCTCAGGTGCAAGAAATTTTCCAGCGGCGTGATGCTGAAGAATTTAATCGCAAAGAGCAAGCGGCTCTGAGCCAATGGGTTTTAAATATTTGGAAAAACCCTGTTAGCGACAGCGCTCAATTAACTTATCCGGAAGAATTTGAACAAAATGCCAAAAAGTTGCTGCGTGGTTTTGCCGATGTGGCTGTCAATGGCTCAGACTCGCACCGCTACAAAGAAATAAGCGAACTTTTAAAATCGGTTGATATTACTCGTCGTGACGCTCCTTTCCAATTTATGCTTAAATCTGGCCTTTGGGGTGAGCATGAAAATTTAGCTTTACGCAAATACAATATTTCTACGCAATTTGAAGAAGACGAATTGCAAGAAGCTATGTCTTGCGTAAAGTTCTTAGATGAAGATGGTAATGCCAAGGCAGAAGATAATAGGCTCGATCTTACCTCTTTACCTTGTGTCACTATCGATGATGATACAACAACAGATATTGATGATGCCTTAAGTTTTGAAGAAAATGAAGATGGGACTTTCCGCATTGGCATCCATATTGCCGATGCTTCTAATTATGTTACTCCCGAATCTTTAATAGATCAGGAAGCTTTACAGCGCGGCACGGCTATTTATTTACCAGACTTAAAAGTGCCTATGTGCCCAGAAATTCTTTCTGATAGCGTTTGTAGCTTGGTTGCTGGCAAGAAGCGTTTGGCTTTTTCTTTCTTAGTTGACTTTGATGCTGACTATAATATCGTGTCTTCAAAAATGGCCTCCAGTGTCATAAAAGTAGCTGAACGCCTTACTTATGATTCTGCCAATGAATACTTAGCTCAAGGCCGTTGGCATAAATTTATGGACATAGTCCGTAAGCTTAAGGAAAAGCGTTTGGCCAATGGGGCTATGGTTGTTCCTTTCCCTCGTGTAAATGTAAAGGTTAAAGATGGGCAAATCTTTATCGAGCGTGAATTACCCGATTCTCCTTCGCAACTTTTAGTTAGCGAGCTAATGATTTTAGCTAATGCTACAGCTGGCAATTATTTGGCTGAACACGAAGCCCCTGGCATTTTTAGGAGTCAAGAACCTCCGGAAAAGCCTTTAGATGATTTAATCAATGATTTTGATCCTGTAAAAGCTTATAATTCTCGTCGTTTCCTTAAAAAAGGAACAATGGGTATTACTCCAGCTCACCATACTGGCTTGGGGTTGGATAGTTATGTACAAGTAACTTCTCCTATACGTCGCTATAATGATCTTTTGATGCAACGTCAGCTTAAGTCTATGCTTAATGGCTCAGTTGATGAGCCTATATATAAAGCTGAAGATTTAGATCGTCTCTTAGCTTATACTAAGCAAGCTACCAGCACAGCCGATATGTTAGAGCGCGAGCGCAAAAATTATTGGATCTTGCGCTATTTGGAAGAGCATTCTGGCGAAGAGATGGAAGCTATTGTACTGGCTAACCATCCTGATAAACATATTGTCCAACTTTGCGGATGTTTGTTAGAAAATGAATGTCCACACGTTCCTGGCCATCCCTTGCCACCAGGTACCCACATTCACGTCAAGATCGACTTGGTCTGGCCTCGCGATTGTACGGTGCGTTTAAGTCCTATTTTTTGAGTTTAAAAAGCAGAAGCGACAGGGAAGGTGAGCAATCGGCTAGCACGTTTAATTAAACAGCACGAATCTAAGGGCGATTTTACTCATGCTTTGGTTAGTGGACTTCAGCTTGAAGAGGCAGAGCAAAAGCTCGGAATTAAACTGCCTGATCAATATGTTGATTTTCTTAAACAGTATGGTCATGGCGGTATTGCTGGAATTGAGATAATAGGTATTGGCATAAATGGCAATCTTCTTTTTGTCAATGAAACGCTTAAATACCGTAAATATGGTTTGGCTGCCAACCTTGTCGTGATAGAAAATTGTGATGAATGGTTGTATTGTATAGATTGCAATACTGGCAATGTCGTTTCATGGAGTGATGGAGATGTCGAAAACTCTTACTCTAGTTTTGACGATTTTCTTTTAGATCGTTTTGCTGATGCTATTGAAAATCTTTAGTTAAGGCGTTATCCATCACTCGATAAAAAAATCCCGAACAGAAATTTCTTGTTCGGGATTTTTTTTAGCGCTCATTGTGCTGGGGCAAAGCACATTCGTGTAGTGGTAAACCGTTAAGATAGGCTAAAGCTAGGCCATAATTGCTCATGGGAACGTGTTGTTCTTTGGCTCTAGCAATGCGTGAAAGGACATGTTGCCGGTTAAACATACAGGCGCCGCATTGGATAATTAAGTCGTAAGGCGTAAGATCTTGAGGAAAATCTTGTCCACTGACAATATCTATATGGAGATTTTCGCCAAAATGGCGACGCAATAAGCGTGGTAATTTTACGCGACCAATATCTTCTTGCAAGGGTGCGTGAGAACAACATTCGGCTATTAAAATGTGGGCCTTTTCGTCAAGTTCGGTTAACTTATCCGTACCTTGCATATAATAGTTTAAGTCGCCCTTATAAGCAGCAAACAAAATAGAAAAGGAAGTTAAGCGGCTTTCTTTTGGCTTTAAACTATAAACTTGCTTGAAAGCTTGCGAATCGGTAATAATTAAATCTGGAGCTTTGCTTAGTGAAGCTAAGGTTTTGCTTAAATTGTTAGTTGTTGTGGCAGCAATAATACATTGGCGATCCAATAATTCGCGAATAGTTTGGACTTGGGGGAGGATAAGACGCCCTTGCGGAGCTTGTATATCTTGAGGCATAACTAAAACAACTAGGTCACCGGCTTTGACTAAATTGCCCAAAATTGTGCGTTCTTCTTGCCTTTGAGCATTTTTGACTACAGTTTGGCGCAATTTTTGCACAGTTTCTGACTGATAAATACTAACTTTAATAGCCTTAATGCCCAATTGCTCCAATTGCTTTTCTGCTTGTAATATTTGAGCATCCGAAATAGCGTCAACTTTAGTTAAAACCCAAACCAGTTTGGCACCTTGTTTAGTAAGTTTATTGGCCCATTGTTGCTCAAGTTCTAAATTATTATCTGTCGCCACTTGCTGAGCGGAAATTAAAATAATTGCTAGTTCAACTTTTTCAGCGGCTGCTACTGTTCTTTTTACACGTTCGGCGCCCAGAAGCTCTTCATCGTCATCAAAGCCGGCTGTATCAATTAACACGCAAGGGCCTAAGCCTTTTATTTCCATAGGCTTTGTTACCGGATCGGTAGTTGTGCCAGCTCGCTCGGAAACTATAGATACATTTTGGCCACTTAAAGCATTGATTAAAGAAGATTTACCACTGTTGCGACGACCGAAAAAACCAATATGAACGCGATTCGCTGAAGGCGTACTATTTAGATTATTTTGTATATTATTTTGCATGTAAAACTTCCTAATAAGAAATAAATTGGCTGCCACCTATATTTAAGCTTAGTTTTGGCTACTAAATCTTAATTCTAGAGTGGCAGCCTGAGCTATTAGTTGTTAGAAGCGGAAGTCACGCTGCCCTTGAACTATTTGCTCTAAGCGCTCGGCAGTAATTTGACGCACTTTATCTTTAGGGATAAGAGGCAATTGCTCTTGAATCATCTTTTCACCTAAAAGCTTAGTTTCAGGTGAAGCGTAATCTTGCAAATACTCTTCCAAGGTCAGTAAAGCATTAGGATGGCAGCAATTTAAGATTTGCTTCTTTTTGCACAATTCCATAAAGCGATCGCCGGTACGCCCTTCGCGATAGCAAGCTGTGCAGAAGCTAGGGACGTAGCCCAATTCCATAAGCCAGCGTACTATTTCGTCCAAGCTGCGCTGATCGCTAACATCAAATTGAGCAGAGTTATCCTCGGCTTTTTCTTCTTTTGCATAACCGCCCACACTAGTGCGAGAAGCACCGCTAATTTGCGATATACCTAAATGAAGTAAGCGTTCTCTCACTTTTTGACTTTCTCTAGTAGAAATGATCATGCCAGTGTAGGGGACAGCTATACGAATGCAAGCGCAAATTTTAGCAAATACTTCGTCGCTAATTCCATGTTGGAAAGCATTAGGATCTATATCGTCGGCATGTTTTATACGCGGCATACTAATAGTATGAGGGCCTACGCCAAAAACGGCTTCTAAGTGTTCAGCGTGCATAAGTTGGGCGGCAAATTCGTAACGGTAGCCCTCTAAGCCAAAAAGAACGCCTAAACCCACATCATCAATACCGCCTTCCATGGCTCTATCCATAGCTTCAGTATGGTAAGCGTAATTGTGCTTAGGGCCAGTAGGGTGCAAAGTCTCATAACTGGCTTTATTGTAAGTCTCTTGGAATAAAATATAAGTACCAATGCCAGCATCTTTTAAGCGTCGATAATTGTCAACAGTTGTGGCTGCAATATTAACATTGACTCGACGAATGGCACCATTTTTATGCTTTATACCATAAATTGTTTGGATACATTCTAAAATATATTCCAGCGGATTGTGCACTGGATCTTCGCCAGCTTCTAAAGCCAAGCGCTTGTGGCCCATATCTTGTAAGGCGGTAACTTCGCGCACAATATCTTCTTGGGTGAGTTTTTTACGGGCGATGTGCTTATTTCTTAAATGGTAAGGACAATATACGCAACCGTTGACACAATAATTAGATAAGTACAAAGGAGCAAAAATGACAATGCGGTTGCCGTAAAAGTCTTTTTTGATTTGCTCAGCTAAAGTGAAAATTTCAGCTTCAATTTCAGGATCTTGGCAAGCTAAAAGTACAGAAGCTTCACGGTGATTTAAACCATGACATTCTTTGGCTTTAGACAGAATATCTTTAATAAGAGCGCGATTATTTTTATTGGCTTCGGCGTATTCTAAAGAAGCCAACACCTCTTCGTGGGCTATAAACTCATGGGCCCGACGAGATTTGGGATCGTACATATAAAACCTCTCTTTTGAGTTAGTTAAAATAACTTTCTCATCAGTAGCTCGTTTAATTTTTTAATCGTAAAAAAGAGATACTTACTGCGGCTGGGCGTCCCCTCGGGAATAGTCTATGAAGTAGCCAAAGCGCTCTAACTCTTGAGATAGTTTGGATACTCCCTCAGCTGATTCTGTATTGAGGAAAGCTTTATTATCGTAAAGTGTGTAATCACTGCGGTGTTGTAAAGGAGAAAGGTTAGGCATTACTACGTTGCATCCGCAATTCATACCTAATATTCTTCCTTGAGGAGAAAGAGTAGCTAAAGCGGTAGTAGAAGGCAAAAGCACTTTCGGCAGCGATAAACGCAAAAGAGCCAAACAATTTAAAGTCGTATCCAGGGAACCGGCTGAAAAGTTGGCAAAAGGCGTATCTTTATGGGGAATGAAAGGGCCAATTCCTACCATATGAGGCTTAAATTGTTGAATAAAGCAGAAATCGGCAGCCAGATCTTGCCAAGTTTGATAAGGAGCTCCTACCATAAAGCCACAGCCAACTTGATAGCCGATAGCTTTAAGATCTTGTAAGCAACGCATGCGGTTAGCCAAAGAAGATTCAGCTGGTTTAAGCTTAGCAAAAAGTTCGGCTGAGGCAGCTTCATGGCGCAACAAATAGCGATCCGCTCCAGCTTCAAAAAGTTTTTGATAACTTTGAGCAGAACGTTCTCCCAAAGATAGAGTCACAGCACATTGCGGGTGGCGAGCTTTAATTTCTTTAATTAAATCTACTAAATAGCTATCAGTTAAAGACGCATCCTCTCCACTTTGCAAGACAAAGGTATGCAAGTTCAACCTCTCGCCTTGAGAGCAACAAGCCAAAATTTACGGTAACGTTTGACTTTGCTATTAGAGCGGCGAATACCACAGTAAAAGCAGTCTTTGGCGCAAATATTGGAAACTTCGATCAAACCGCGCAAGTACACAGCTTTACCAAAGTGTTTGTCTCTAAGCGCAGAAGCCTTTTGGCGTATAGTCGTAGCTAAATCTTTATTCTCTCCCGCTGCTTGTAAAAGACAAGACCATTCAGCTTGACTTAGTTGCTGCGGAGTAGGTTGTAAAATCTTTTCGACTAAAGCTTCAGCTTTTTTAAGTGGTAAATTTGTTATCATTTAGTAAAACAGTAACCTCACCAAAGAATTAAGCGTAAAGTACTTTAACTTTAGTGTCTATTAAACGGCCTATCTTGCCGGAAAGAGCATTTATGGCATCATTGGGAGCATCCATAGCGATACTTATCAAATTGATACCCCTGGATCTTTGTGGCAATCCCATTCGGCCAATGATATATTCACTATATTGGTGAAGTAGAGCATTAAGCTTGTCAATAGGGGATAGTTGACCCACTATTACGGAAACTATAGCTAAACGATTGTTTACCATATTTCCTTCTTTCTACCTAGCTCATATCTAGGAATAAAAATAGAAGTCCGGTCGTAAGCACAACCGAACTTCGCAAATAGTGGATCACTTTTTTTAATTAGTCAACTGGTGAAAATTGATCTTTCCCCGCGCCACAAAGAGGGCACTCAAAATCGTCAGGAAGATCTTCAAATTTTGTTCCAGGAGCGATACCCAAATCGGGAGCTCCGACTTCTTCGTCATATTCCCAGCCACATACGTCACATACATACTTCATAAAAATTGTTACCTCCAAGGAAAGCGCTCGGCTTGGCGCTAAAAATTTAATTCTTTACCGTCCGGGCTCGAAAGCACGGGGAATAGCGTCCATATTACTCAATTCACGGACGTTGGATTGCAACCCAGCAAACTCGAGAAGCATTTGCTTATCGGGATTGGGGCCTATAGCATAACTCCAGCGGATAGCTTGCTGGAAAGATTTTAAAGTCTTTAACTTGGCTAAACTGCTTTTATAATCGTCGGTGGGATGGCCGTTGGAAATAAGTACGAGCACAGGGGGGACACCGCCGCCTTCAGGAGTTATATACTTAATCTGATCGTAAAGGGTGTCGAAAGCTTTGCCCATATCGCAAGTGCCACCGGCAAAAATGTTACTCACCTTGAAACGGTCTATATCCATAGCCGCTGGGGAAACAAAATAAGCTCCTGTAGAGAAACGCATAGCTCTAGCTTTCATTCTCATGCGGGGATACAGGGAGTTCGCTTTTTGTAAAGCGGGCACGATAGAATTTATCGCTTCAACAACTTTATTGATCTCTCCGGCTACGCCATCAGAACAATCAATTAAAAAGAAAATTTGCAGACCGCTGTTTGCATTTAAAGCAGATATACCCATCCGTAAATCTAACCTCACAGTATCGCTATTTTGTTTCGACTTGAGCCGACACTAATCACCAGATTTTCAATTTATCGGGAAATCTTCCTGCCCTTTTGCTTTTTTGTTTGTTTTTTGAGCTTGGACTAAATTGTGGTAATGGGGGAAGTTTGTGCTCAAAATAGAAATAGATCGATTATGGCTGATGATACCGTATATGAAATTGCATTAAATATCATTCCTGTAAGGATTCGTCCTTGTAAGCCTTATCAGGAAAAAATTTCCGACTTTGCTCCTGACGGGCGTCCGCGCTTTGAATGGGAGACTATGCGCCACAAAAAAATGCTTTACGGCGATATGGCTGTAGATGCTACTTGTGCTGATTGCTCCATCAATATTATGCAATGTGGCGAAGGGTGTAAGAGCTTAATTTATGGCTTGGAAGTTTTCCTTAAGGCTGTAGCTTGTTTAGTGCCAGATTCTCTTTGCGCTTCTATCAATTTAGAGGCCGAAAATAGTTTTGACGCAGCTAGAACTGTGGAATTGGCTGACGATTTGGCAAAAATAGAGCAAGTATTTAACTCCAGCAATTGGAAAGTAGCTCAACTTTATGCCTATGACGAACCGGTCATGGAATACTTTGGTGATGGCTCTTCGCGCCCTCGCTTTTATCCCTGGAATGCCGAAATTTTGCCTTGTATGATTAGTGGTAATGAAGGCTATCAAATTTACCTTTGCACTGACGGCATTATTGTAAAATCTAATTTTGATGAAGGCGGATCACATATTTATGAAAAGCTGGTTCGTGATGATTCAGGTGTTAGAGGTGTTACCAAAGAGGGCGAAAATGTGCCTTTCCAAGCTTTGATGGATCGTTACCCTGAGTGGGATAAAGAGGATCCTCGTTCCGACGGAGAGTTGCGCTTTGTAGAATTGAATGCTGGCGAAGTTTTTCGCGACACTTTGGATATGCTTATGGTCTTTACTACGGTAGCTCGCAACTCTAAAACTGGTTTTACCTTAAATGTAGTATAGTTTTTATTTTTTTGCTCTAGGTTAAAAGCGCTTGGGAATGAGTGTGCATCTCAAGCGCTTTGTTGACTCTATTTTAGGAGAAAATGTAAGGAAATAATTATGGGCGAATTGGAAAGAATGTGGGCTCCTTGGCGTATGGAAATGATAAAAGCTCCCAAGCCTAAATGTAAGCCAGATTGTTTTTTATGCGTAAAGCATGCTCAGGATGATGATAAAAATAATTTAGTCTTAGAGCGAGGCAAGACTTGTTATTGCCTAATGAATTTGTATCCCTACAATAATTGCCACCTTATGGTTGTACCATATCGTCATGGTGGCAATATAATGGAACTTACGCCTGAAGAACTCGGCGAAATGATGACTATAGCCCAAACTTGGATTGCTGTTATCAAGAAGACAGCCCATCCTGAAGGTTTTAATGTGGGCATGAATATCGGCCGCGTCTCTGGAGCTGGTATGGCTGAACATTTGCATTTGCACATTGTACCGCGTTGGAATGGCGATACCAACTTTATGAGCGTTTTTGGTGGCTCTCGCGTCATAAATCAAGCTTTGGAAGAAACTTGGGAAGAGCTTATGAAAGGACGTCAAGAACTGACTGAAGAGGAGAAAAAAGCTCCTATTTCTTCTGTTTCTACTCCATCTGAGGCCGACTAAATATAACGCTTGCCTAAGAAAATATCCCCTCACAGTCACATCAAAGGTTGTCGAGGGGATATTTTTTAGAAGTTACTATAACTTTTAGCTTTTGAAGCCACTTTTAGGGTGGACAACATATTTATTGCGTACAGCCGTTTCCAAATCTATACCATTCATATTAGCTAAAGTAGACAGCCAACCGACTACATCGGCAAATTCTTCTTCCAAATTTTGTCTATCTTCAACAGTAGCTTGGGAACTTTGGCAAGTCCTCAAAGCTGAAGCCAGTTCGCCAACTTCTTCCATAAACCACATGAAAGTGCCATCTATACCACGTTCACTATCGTGATTGTAATATTTACGGCGAATAAATTCTTGGAATTCTTTGAAAGAAAGATCGCTCATTGTTTTACTTTAACCTTTATGGACTTTTTTAAAGATTGGAACGCTCCAAATAAGTAATGCTAAGAGAATATCCTGTACCGAAAGCTACAATAAGAGCTCTTTTGGCTTGCAAATTGTTGCGCTTTACCTCGTTGGCTAGCAAGCTGGGGATACATCCATTAGTAGTATTACCCAAGGATTCAATGTTGTTATGAATTTTACGCTCCGGAATATTAAGGCGTTTGCCTATAGCTTCGATCATTCTGGCGTTGGCTTGATGGAACAAAAATAGATCCACATCATCGACAGTTAAAGAGTGCTTTTGCAAATGTTCAACAATCTTGCGCGGCACTAAGCGCACCATATCTTTATAAACGGAGCGTCCATCCATAAAGACGGTCATTTTGCTGAGTTCGTCTGGCTCTACACCAATTTTACCTTCGCGAGCAACAAAACGGTAAATAGCTTGATCTTGCTTACCTTCGTTGCCAATGGTGATAAATTCGCCTTTAGAACCGTCAGTATAACTTTCGGCTGAAATAAGTTGCCAAGGATTTTCGTAAGTAGCTACTGGATTCAATTGACGATTCTCTTTGTCGGCTGTGCCTAAAAGCACTGCGCCGCCGCCATCTCCGAAAATAACGCAGGTAGAGCGATCGGAAGCGTCAACTACACGGCTCATACAATCGGCGCCTATAACCAAAGCCAAAGAACCTGGTTCGTAACTTTGCATCATGCGCGAAGCTATTTCTAAAGCTGACACATAGCCGCTGCAACCTACGCGCACATCAAAAACTTGCACGTTATTGGGAAGTTTCAGAGCATCTTGCACGGACGCTGCCACACAAGGTACGATCCTATCGGCAGTAATGGTAGCTACAATAATAAGTTTGAGCTTGTCTAGATCTTGACGTTTTAAAGTAATCTTTTGGGAAGCGGCAGCGGCTATATCATAGACTCCAAACAGACAATCTAAGATGCGGCGCGAGCGTATACCTATGCGATCGAAAGGAAAATCTACATCACTTATTTCTATAGTTCGCGGATTTGAAGAGTGAAGCAAATTTTCTTTCACTTGGGCCATTAGGTCGCTCAGGCCTTCATTGGTCAAGACCGCTCCGGGTAAATCTTCAGCCGGAAAAGCTTTAGCTGCATCAACAATAATTATCGGTTTTTCTAATCTGTGATCCATTAACGTCTATGCAAAATTGTTATCTTCAGCTAATAAATCAATTTTAGCTAAGCGCCAATTAATTTTAGGCTAGGATGAACAATTTTTGCTTTCTCATACTTTTATGGCCTTTTTTCTAAAGGCAAATGCACTGTCTCACAATGCTGCAGAGTCTTAGTTATTAGTTTTGTTAACTCCTGCTTTTAGATTATTTCCAGTAGTTTAGGAATAAACTTCCCCAGTAGACATAAGCTTGGGTGGCGCTTAAAAATAAAGAGCCTGCCTCCTATTGTAAGTGGAGACAAGCTCTTTTACTTAGCTAAGCTGCAAATTTATAAAGCTTAAACAGTATGGCCTTGAAAACTTAAGCTAATTTAGCTTCCAATCTCTTGGCGATAGCATCTAAGAACTCTTCGGAATTGACAGCGGTAGCTTTAAAACCGGGCTCAACTAAATTTACTAAGTCTTTAGTCATGATGCCGTCATTGAGAGTTTCAAAGCAAGCTTCTTCTAATTTTTGACCAAAACCAACCAACTCAGGCAATTTATCCAATTCGCCGCGTTTTTTCAAAGCGCCTGACCAAGCAAAGATAGTGGCCATAGGATTGGTAGAAGTAGCTTCGCCCTTAAGGTGGCGATAGTAATGGCGAGTGACTGTGCCGTGAGCAGCTTCGTATTCGGTAGTACCGTCGGGAGCAATCAAAACGGAAGTCATCATAGCCAAAGATCCGAAAGCGGTGGAAACCATATCGGACATTACGTCGCCGTCGTAATTCTTACAAGCCCAAATAAAGCCGCCTTGAGAGCGAATTACGCGGGCCACAGCGTCGTCGATCAAAGTATAGAAGTAGGTGATGCCCAATTCTTCGAACTTGGCTTTGTAATTTTCGAACTCTTCTTCGAAAATAGTTTTGAAAGCGCCGTCATAGATTTTGGCAATAGTGTCTTTGGTAGAGAACCAGAGATCTTGCTTGGTATCGATAGCATACTGGAAACAAGACTTGGCAAAGGAGCGAATGGACTTTATCTTATTGTGGGCACCTTGCCAAATAGCCGGGCCGTCTACTTTTTGTACCAACAAAGTTTTCTCTTCACCATTGACGCCTTTAAAGGTCATGGTACATTCGCCGGGCTCGTGAGTATACATATCTACTGATTTGTAGACATCGCCGTAAGCGTGACGGGCAATAGTAATGGGCTTTTGCCAGTTTTTTACTACAGCTTTAATGGCTGGAATGACAATAGGTACGCGGAATACTGTACCGTCTAAAATAGAGCGGATCGTACCGTTAGGAGATTTCCACATCTCGGTGAGTTGAGGATACTCTTGCATACGCTGTTTGTTGGGAGTGATGGTAGCGCATTTAACGGCTACGCCATACTTTTTGGTAGCGTTGGCCGAATCGACGGTTACCTGGTCTTTGGTAGCATTGCGATTGAGCAAACCGAGGTCGTAATACTCAGTTTTAAGATCAACGTAAGGAAGAATAAGCTTATCTTTGATCATTTGCCAAAGAATGCGGGTCATCTCATCGCCATCCATCTCAACCAAAGGAGTGGCCATTTGGATCTTAGTCACGTTTTATTTCTCCTTGAATAGTATTGCTTTTATAACCTAGGCTTTGCCATAACCGGCAGCGTAGTAATTCATCAGACAGCCTTCCTTGAGGATGAGTTTTTCATCTTCGGTAAGGCCTTTACACTCTAATTTGAGATCGTGGACAGAGCCGTCTTTGCGGATAACCTTAGCCTCAAACTCTTCTTGGCCCTTAAGGATACCTTCTTTAACGCCAGGAATGTAAACGTAGTCGCCGTCTTCGTAGTTGAAAGGCACGTCTTTATCCATAGTAAAAGGTACGATACCCCAGTTGATACAGTTGCTACGATAACGCTTAGTAGCATATTCGTAACAAATATTAGCGAAACCGCCCAGCACTTTTTGGCAAGAAGCAGCTTGTTCGCGAGCTGAGCCGTCGCCGGGGCGATGGGCAAAGACGCAAGAACCGATAGTAGTTCTAGCCAGATCTCCACCGACTTTAGCTAAAATAGCTACGGCTTCTTCAGGCTTTTCACCAGCTAATTTAGCTTCTTCTAAGGCTCTGACTTGTTTGGAACGGCCAACATATTCCGGCACGCGGCGGGAAAGAGCAAACTCGGAAAGGCCGATAGGGTTGGATCGATAAGAAGAAGTTTCGCCTGAAGGAATCAGTTCGTCAGTTGTAGTTACATCGTCATGAATAACGGCGCAGAGCTTTACTAAAAGATCGTCTTCCAAAGCAGGCATGTGGGGCCAGTCCTTAATGTTGGGGCCGTAGCGCAATTCGGCGGTGGGATCGGCCTTACCAAAGCCTTCGTAGCAACGTTTGGCATAGACACTACCGTCGAAATGATATTTAAGCTGCTCGGGAGTCGGTTCAACGTAATCGAAATCGGTAGCGGCAGTAAGTACGCCTTTATTCGCAGCAGTAGCAGCAATAGAGCGAGCATCCATAAGAGCTACAGCCGAAATTTGGCCATTGCCGGGTTTGGAGCCTTCGCGATTGGCAAAGTTGCGAGTTGCATGACGAATAGATAAAGCGTTGTTGGCGGGAGTATCGCCAGCGCCGAAGCAAGGGCCGCAGAAGGCAGGCTTAATTACACAACCGGCCTCCATTAAGGTCGCAGCGGTACCGTCTTTAGTAATCGCTAAACCGATAGGCATAGAAGAGGGGTAAACACTCATATCAAAGTAGCCGTTGCCGATACTCTGATCTTTGAGAATAGCTGCCGCTTCTACAATGTTCTCATACATACCGCCGGAGCAACCTACGATTACACCCTGATCGCAAGTAACTTTACCGTCTTTATTTATGCAATGGTGCAAGTCGAGAGTGACTTTGCCGCCCAATTGTTTGTTGCAATCGGCTTCAATCTTGCTGAAAATAGCTTCGGGAGCGGCTTGCAATTCGTGAATGGTATAAGCTTTGGAGGGATGGAAAGGCAGAGCGATCATAGATTCAATTTCGCTCAAATCTATACGAACTACCATGTCGTAATAGGCGCCGTTACCGGGTTTAAGCTCTTTGTAATCTTCGGGACGACCGACTATTTCATAAAATTCTTTAGTCGTTTCGTCAGTTTCCCAGATAGAGGAGAGACAGGAAGTTTCGGTAGTCATAACGTCGATACCGATTCTGAGGTCGTTGCTGAGAGTTTTGACGCCAGGGCCTACAAATTCCAAAACTTTATTTTTTACATCGCCGTTGGGGAAAGTAGCGCCTACTAAAGCAATAGCTACATCTTGAGGGCCGACGCCTTTTTTGAGTTTGCCATCAAGATAGACCAAAACTACTTGGGGAGCAGCTACATCGTAAGTATTTTTGAGCAATTGCTTAACCAATTCGCCGCCGCCTTCGCCTACGCCCATAGTACCGTAGGAACCATAGCGAGTGTGGCTATCCGAACCCAAGATCATTTTGCCGCAACCGGCCAAGCGTTCGCGGGCATATTGGTGAATTACGGCTTGATTGGCTGGTACGTAGATACCGCCATATTTTTTGGCTGCAGAGAGACCGAAGGCGTGATCGTCTTCGTTGATAGTGCCACCGACAGCACAAAGACTGTTGTGGCAATTAGTCATAGCGTAGGGAACGGGGAATTCTTTAAGACCGGAGGCTTTAGCCGTTTGGATAATGCCTACAAAGGTAATGTCGTGGGAGATAAGGGCGTCAAATTTGATTCTCAGATGCTTGGGATCTGAACTGACGTTGTGGTGCCTCAAGATAGAATAGGCGATAGTCTTCTCGCGAGCTTCATCCGGGGCGGCCATTCCTTGAGCTTGGTCTGCGTAGATTATCTGGCCATCTACTAAGTAAGCGCCCTTTTTGATAACTTCCACCATGTGGTTCTTCCTCCTTAGTTTCCTATCCGTCTGCAGCAATTTTATAATTTTTCTGCATGAATAACCCTGTTAATTCGTCATATAAGCAAAAAGCCTACTGCAAAAAAATTAAATGTTAAAAATATTTTTCCGAGGCCGCTAGCTTGTCTAAAAATATGGTTACGCTTAAAAGATCGGCAGAGCCTCCGGGACTGATTAGCTCTTTTATAAAGAGATCATCTAATTGACAGGCGGCCTCGCGCGTGTAGTGCTCGTGCAACGCAGCGCAGGCTTCTTTGGCCCACGCGGCCTTATTGGCGCCGACTCGGTTGAGAATATTAGTATCGTCTAAGTCGGCGCCAATAAATAAAAGTGTGCGCACCAATATTTCGTCTTGGTCAAGCTGTTGCTTTTTGAGCTCTTTCAGGTAAGGTAAATATTTGTCAATTACCTGAGCAAAGCCACTTTCAGCTTGACCGCGAGCACCGCAGGCGCCGTATTGCAAGTACATGCGTTGTCCGTGTGTCAACTTCGTTGCCGGTGGACTCTGTGGAGTTAGTTCAGACTTTCTAGGCAATACGGCGCCTGTCGTTTGGGCTGCGCTAGTTGCCTGCGCTGCGAGCATGTTTAGGTTGGCCAATTCGCGTTGGCAGAGCCCTTGGCTCATTTGGGCTACGAATTGGCCCAGCGCAGCGGGTCGCCAGCCCGACTTGCAAGCTTTGCGGCAGTAGGCTCGGCCTGCTGAGGCACACAAAAGGCCCAAGGCAAAGAGTGCGCCCTTATGGGTATTGATATTGTTGGTGGCCGCAAACATGTCTTTTTCAGCCTTTACGCCCAAGAGGCGTACCTGGTTAAAAAGCTCTTGCGGAGGCTTATTGGCTAGCTCTTGTCCAGCTTGAGCCATAAGAGCAAAGTGCGGGCGCAAACTTAAGGCACTTCGAATAAAAGTATAAAAATTCATATCCTGGTGAGCGCCGTTATTGCGCCTGTCGACTAGGCCAGGCTTGGGAGTAGCAGCCACTTCCAAAAGCAAAGCTTCCAGGGCGCACTCTGCTATATATGTGCTCACTCGGTCGGGCTGGCTCATGGTTGGCACTGGCGGAGCGAGGCTATCACTTTTTGGCCTGCGGGTGAAGAAAAATAAGCAAATGTGGACATCGGCACTAAACTTTGAGTTTCAGCTAAGCGACCTTCCTTAAGCAAAGTGCGAACACGGCTGGCGCTAACAGGCTGCCCGCTGCTTTGCAAGCGTTCGATAATATCAACTTTTATGTCATGTGGAGGCAACACTTGGAGCATAGTTTCGTTAAAAGTTTGCGTGAAAGGATCAAGCGGTTCACTGCCAACAAAACGTATTTTAATATTGAGGCTCGGAGCGATATGGCGAGCAAAAATATCTAGCACCAATTGAGCTTGCGCTTGAGCAGCTTCGCCCATTTGTTTCAAAAAATAGGTAGGGAAGGTCGCTCCAGAAATAATATAATTGCCGCCATCCAAAATTTCGGCATTGTCTATAGAAGCACAACCTTCTTCTATTAAACGGTAACGATCTTTGTAGGGAAATTCGGAACGATCGGCCCGTACGGGAAATATATACAAATTATCGCAACGTTTGGCGGCTTCTTGAACTAAATACAAATGGCCTAGCGTAAAGGGATTGGCATTCATAACAATGGCTCCATTCAGGCCATCTTTTTTATGACGAGCCAAACTGTTTTTTAAGCGAATAATGCCGCGTTTGGAACTTTCCAATAAAATTGCCTTGGGAGAAGTGCCGACAGTATAAAAAGCTAAGCTTTCAAAAATATGCTTATTTTCAGGCTTGGTGTAGACGAATATATTATTGGCACCTTGGCTAATAATTTCGGAACGCAAATGTGAAATCAGGGTATTTACTAAGCCCAAACCGCGAGCTTCTTCCGAAACGGCTACACACTTGATAATGTTGCCGTCAAAACCTCCTCCGCAAATAATTTCACCTCGGCTGTTGCATAACACGGCATAATATTGCAAATTGTCGTCTAAACGCAGCCCGGCTTGAGCCAAAAAGGCTATCAAACGTTGTCTTTCCAAGTCGGAAGTTAAATTTAGTTGCAGCGGAGTAAAAATTTCACTTTCCACTTTTTAAGCAAACTCTCCGAAATATTGATCAGCTATTTTTTGTATGTAACTAAGAAGTTCTTTGACGCTATGGGCTCGGCTGCGGGCACATACTGAGGCTAAATTATTGCAAATAAGACATTTTCTGAAAACTATACCCAATTGAGTACGACTTACCTGGCCTTGCTTAGTATGCACATCAAAATCCCACAAACGCCCTAAAGTGTGAGTATCTTCTAAATTGCAAGTCAGGCGTTTTAATTCTTCTGCCTCTAGATTAACTACAAAATACCCCTCGCATCCGGTGTCCAATATTTTAACTGTGCTCCAAACGAGCTTAGAGCCCAGAGCGTTCTTTAATTCGGAGCACCCCAAAGCGTGAAGCTTTTCGCTTAGAGGGCACCTTTTAATCGGCCCTGGCATATTGACCATAAAGCTAACGATGGGCAATTTGTATTGTTTGAGAAGTTGCTGCTGAAAAGCGCAACGCTTATCGCGACTTTCCAACAGCACTTCCAGCTCTATGTGAGGGCCGCTAATCGGTAACACCGTGAACTAAATCCAAAATAGTACCGTCAGGAGCAGTTACTACAGCGACGATTTTGTCTGTGAACTCTAAGTCGTCAGGTTTACCTACAACCTTTTCGGCCATTTCTTTAAGTTCATGAATATCATAAACTTTCATACCGGCAGCTACCAAGCGCTCTTTTACTTCAGGACGATTGGGATTGACGGCAATACCTACATCGGTAACTAAAACGTCACAGTCATGGCCATCGGTGCAAATAGTGCTCACTTTATCACGTACGCAAGGAATACGACCGCGAATTAAAGGAGAAACGATAATAGCCAAATCGGCACCTTTAGCTGTGTCGGGATGGCCGCCAATAGCACCGCGAATAACGCCGTCGGAGCCGGTCAGTACGTTTACGTTAAAGTTGACGTCAATCTCCAAAGCGGAAAGTACCACTATATCGAGTTGATTTAAGATTGAACCTCTGTTGAAAGGAGTAGCATATAAAACGCCGTCAACTTCGTGATGGTTGGGGTTACGACGCAAAGAAGCAGCAGCTTCAGTGTCGAAGTCCTGTACGTCCCACAGAGTTTCAATTAAACCTTGCTCATGCAACTTGACAATCTGTCCGGTAATACCGCCCAAGGCAAATCTAGCTTTGACGCCTTTTTCGATCATGGAATCGGCCAAGAAGCGAGTTACAGCTAAAGAAGCGCCGCCAGTACCAGTTTGCAAAGACATGCCATTGCGGAAATAGCCAGAATTGATAATAACTTTAGCAGCTGTCTCGGCAATCATAAGATCGCGTGGATTGCTGGTGAAGCGAGCGGCTCCAGCAGAAATTTTAGAAGGATCACCGATAGAATCGACCAGCACCACATAGTCAACTAAAGTGCCTTCAATGCTTTGTACGGCGTTGGGGTACTTTACGATTTTATTGGTGATGATGATAGTTTTGTCGGCGTATTGGGCGTCAACTTTGGCATAGCCTAAACTTCCGCATTCGGCGACACCTTCTACATTTTTGTCTAAGCATACACCACTGGCATTACCATAAGCGTCGGAAACAGAAGCGCCTAAGAAAGCTACGTCGATATGTAATTTACCGTCGGCAATAGCAGCGGCACGTCCGCCGTGGGAGCGGAAGATAACTGGCTCATCCATAAGGCCGCGAGAAATTTCGTCGGCTAAACGACCGCGGCAACCGGAACTTTCAATATGGGAGACGACGCCATTTTTAACATGCTCGACCAAAGGAGCGTGGACACTAGTTAAAGAAGAGGAAGCCACGCGCAAGTTTTTAAAGCCCATTTTGGCCAAAACATCCATAACTTGGTTGAGTACTTGGTCGCCGTTGCGGAAATGGTGATGGAAAGAGATGGTCATACCATCTTTTAAGCCGCAGAGCTTGACGGCTTCTTCTATGGAAGAGACAATCTTGTTGTTTTTCTTTTCGCGCTCAGGAAGAGGAGTAGGATCTTTTTCCGCAACGCGAGGATCGATGTTGACGCCGTAGATGCCCAGACCGAGTTCAGCTGCCACCTGTTCTGGAATTTCATGTCCTATAAGGTTCTTCATGTTGCGTTATACCTCCGAAGGGGAAATGATTCCTGAAATGATGGCCAATTCGATAACTCTTTGAGCCCTAATGGCTACAGGTTTGTCAACCATCTTACCATTTAAGCTAATGACACCAGAGCCTTTGGCTTCAGCTTCTTTAATGGCGGCTACAACTCGCTTAGCCTTTTCAATATCTTTGGCGGTTGGGTTGAAAACGGAATGGACAGGAGCAATTTGGCGCGGGTTAATTACGCTCTTGCCGTCAAAGCCCAAGTCTTTAATAAGTCTGGCTTCATAAAGTAACTGTTCTTCATTGTTGACGTCTGAATAAACTGTATCCAAAGCATCAATACCAGCAGCACGGGCTGCCAAAACGATAGTTTGACGAGCTAATTGAAGCTCGGCACCAGTTTTGGTACGCTGACATTTCATATTGGCGCAAAAATCTTCGGCACCTAAGGCTATACCAATCAATCTCTGTGAAGAGGTAGCAATTTGGTAAGCATTGACTACACCCAAAGCGCCTTCAATAGCGGCCATCATTAGAGTGTCGCCTACTGGACGGCCGTGCTTTTTCTCCATCTCTTCGATGACGGCTTCACAATCGGTAATGTCTTTGGGAGTTTCAGTTTTAGGCATACGCAAAACGTGAGCTCCAGCGGCTACCATCGCTTCTACATCAGCTCTACCGTAAGGGGTATCTAAAGGATTTATGCGGACAACAATTTCGGTGTTTCCGTAGTCGATAGTTTTTATGGCTTGATAGACGAGCTGTCTGGCGGCATCTTTTTCGGCCATAGATACGGAGTCTTCAAGGTCGAACATGAGAGAATCAGAACCATAAATATGGGCGTCTCTCATCATACCGGGATTATTTCCCGGCACAAACATCATAGTTCTGCGGAGTCTTTGCTTCTGTGCCATAATTTTCGCCACTTCCTTACTTTTTTTACCAAGAATACTCGTTGCTTTGACAAGCCCTGTAAATGGCAGTTTTGACTCTGGCTTTAACTGTGCAGTCTAAAGCGCCTTTGTCTACAGCTGTGACGACGACACCGTCCACGCCGAGCTCAGCGACGGTCTCTTTGATAACTTTAGTAATTTGGCGTCCGTACAGCTTCATAACCGTACTGCTGAGATCTACTTCTACGCCGGGAGTATCGGCAGATTCTACTTCGATATGGATATCGCCAGACTCTAAAGTACCGGCTTCAGCTTTGGTAACTAACTTCAAAGTAATTGCCCTTCCTTTTATCGTTGGAGAGGTGTGTGCCAAACTCTGAAATGCTCAGACAGCTCAGGACTGAAAAGTCCCACACTAATATGGCCATAAATATTTCTATTAAGTAGGCAAAAAGCCTTTGCCAGTTGAGCCGCTTTAAATGCTTATTTTTTTTAGGTAGTAAGTAGCACTTATTTGTATTTTTTAATAAGTATTTGCAAAAATTGGTTATTTTTTACCGCAGCTTAGCACAAAAATATATAAAAAGGTAGAATAAAAGTTTAATTATACCTTGATATTGAATTGACAATAATTTAGTATGAAACAGCGAGCATAAGATAGACCATATAGGCGCGATCCGGTTTTCCGGCTCGTCGTTGTGTCTTTTTTGCTAATAATCGTATATATTGGCTGAGCGTATGCAAATGTGCTTCGCTGTTTGGTAGCGTAGGCTTTTTTGTCCTATGTCGTACCTACACTTTGTTTAACTGTTTTTTTACTTGTTTTTTTGTTTATCCATTTTTGTTAATTTATTATGACATGGAGGTATGCTTTTAGAAAGACACCATAATCGGGTCCAATACTGTTACAATTCACTTAACCGCGCCAATACTGTAGAAACTAAAAATAAGAAATACTACTGTAAAACGGCAATAATAATTTATAAGACCAGAGTTAGTTTTTAACTGAAGTTTTATTGTAGGCGGTGCTATATTTATGAAAAAAAATAATACTCTCAACAATTTTATGGTAACTTCCGGTAAATGGCTCCATAACGCTCTAAAATGGTGCTCACTAGCAGCTAGAATTAATGTGGGAGCAGTATGCTCTGGTGAAATAGGTTATCTATTCAGTGCAAATGGCAAATTTATACGTGGACTAGAATATATTCATGGTTTTTTGAGAAAACAAAATTACAATGAGGCATTCAAATGGTTTTATGAAGCTGCTAAACGAGGTCATGCTGAAGCCCAATATTGTTTAGGTACATGCTATTTAAACGGTTATGGAGTAGTAGAAAATATTCGGGATGGTCTAAAATGGATCAGTAAATCTGCGGATCAAGGATACGCAGAAGCTCAATATTATTTAGCTATATGCTACTGTAATGGCCTTGGAGTAGAAAAAAATGTCCAAGAAGGCTTGAAATGGTTAAGTAAATCTGCTGAGCAAGGACATACTGAGGCACGATATCAATTAGGTATGTTCTATTCTGAAGGTGATATTGTAGAGCAAGATTTCAAAAAAGCTACAGACTTTTTCAGCAAAGCAGCTCAAAAAGGACATATCGAAGCAAATTATTATTTAGCAATTTGTTACAAACATGGTTGGGGAGTAAAAAAAGATCGCAGAAAGTATATAGGGTTGCTCCAGTATGCTGCTGAACATGGTTATAGTCAGGCTCAGTGTGTTTTAGGAATTTACTACAGTCGTGGTGATAGCGGTAAACAAAATTATCTTGAAGCTGTCAGATGGTTTTATGAGTCTGCCATACAAGGAAATAGTGATGGTCAATATTGGTTGGGGACTAGCTATTGTAGAGGTTGGGGCGTAAAGCAAAACTTCGATAAGGCTTTTATGTTGTTTAGTAAAGCTGCTGAACAAAAAAATATTAAAGCGTTATGTGGTTTGGGAAATTGCTATTATTATGGTTATAGTGTAGAGGTAAATTACGAAAAAGCGATTGCTTATTTTAGGGAAGCTTCTGAAAAGGGACTTCCTGAGGCTCAATACCAATTAGGATTGTGTTACGAATTAGGCGATGGCGTTCAAGAAGACTATGCTAAAGCGGCTCAGCTTTACCTTATGGCGGCTAGACAAGGCTATTCTGATGCACAATTAGAGATAGGCATGTGTTTTGAATTGGGGCGCTCATGCTTTGAACAAGACCTTGTGGAAGCGACAAAATGGTATTACAAAGCTGCAGTCAATGGAAATTATTTCGCACAATGGCGTTTATGGATATGTTATAGTCAAGGATATGGTGTGAAAAAAAATTATCGTATAGCAGTAAAATGGCTCCGTAAGTCAGCTAAACAAGGTTATGCTAGCGCACAACAGATGTTGGGTTATTGCTACCATAAAGGAATAGGAGTAAAAAAGAACGACGCTCAAGCTGTGAAGTGGTTTTTAGCAGAATTAAAAAATAAATCAGAATACAGAATTTCTGATAATTAGCTCTTAGATAAACTGTATAGTTATAGATTCGTAGAGCAGCAGAACGATAACATCATAAAACATTTCACTAGATAGCTTTTATGCAAAAAAATAGCCTCCCGAGCCTTTCAACTCTGGAGGCAACCTTTATTTACTGTTTATTTGCTCGGCGTTAACAACTAACGGGACCAGCAAATAAAGTTAACTATATCATTGAAATTGGCACCAGCGTGAGTAGGAATTACTCTTACGGAATAGGCGAAAGTACCAGTAGCGTTGGGAGTAATTTTGCCTTCGTAGCAATGAGCGCCATCACGGTAACCAAGGTAGTTGAGTTTAACTACTTGAGGATTGACAATCTCTTCATTGACTAACTTACCGGCATAAAGTTCTACTTCAACTTCTTTAGGATCGAGTTTGCCTAAGAAGGCGCGAGCGCTGACAGAAATTTCCTGACCGCGTTTCACTTCGCCGCGCTGTTGAATTTCGGACTCTAAGCTGACGTCACTCCATACGCCATCTAAGTACTGCTTCCAACCAGCTAAATCTTTGGCCTTAGTGTAGCCATTTTCTCCAGCACTTTCGCCAGCGATACCGGCGGGCACGTAAATTTCATGGCAATAGTCATGAAGCATACGATGAGTGGAGTATTCGGGCACTAAAGTGCGAACAGCGTTCTGCATCATAGCAGTCCAAACAGTAGGAATACCGTTCTCGTCGCGATCATCATAGTAAGCAGGAATAATTTCGTCTTCCAAAGTGGAGTAGAGCGAATTGGTATCGATTAAATCCTGCTCTTCGTTGCTGTTGTAGTGACGGTTTTCGCCAATAGACCAACCGTTCTGGCCATTGAAGCCTTCGGCCCACCAGCCATCCAAAACGCTGAAGTTGAGCACACCGTTCATGGCAGCTTTTTCGCCGGAAGTACCAGAAGCTTCTAAAGGACGACGAGGGTTGTTGAGCCACACATCGACGCCTTGCACTAAGTAGCGGGCCAAATCGATATCATAATCTTCCAACAAAATGATGCGGCCTTTAAATTCGGGCATCTTGCTGTAGTCATGGATACGCTTAATAAATTCCTGGCCGGGACGGTCGGCAGGGTGAGCTTTACCGGCGAAAACGAAGTTTACTTCGCGACCGGGAGTGAGCATAATCTTCTTGAGGCGCTCAACATCGGAGAAAAGCAAGATAGCGCGTTTGTAAGTGGCGAAACGTCTAGCAAAGCCAATAGTCAGAACGCTAGGAGAGAGAATACTCTTGGCTGCTTCAATTTCGAACAAAGGAGCGCTTAAACGGCGCAAACGACGTTCGTGACGGGCTCTAACTCCGTCGATCATGCGCTGCTTCAAAGTCTGGTGTACAGACCAGATATCACCAGCGGGAATCTTAGCTTTATCCCAAAGCTTGTGGCTGTCAGGATTGATGCGCCAATCTTTGGAGACGTGCTTATCGTATAAACGAGCCATTTCAGGAGCAATCCAAGTTCCGATATGGACACCGTTAGTGACGGAAGTAATAGGAATTTCGGCAGCGGGAACTTCAGGCCATACATCACGCCATAAGTGACGGGAGACATCGCCATGTAATTTACTTACACCGTTGCGGAAACTAGCCAATTTAAGGCAGAAGATAGTTAAATTGAAGGGAGCATCGGGCTGGCCGGGGTTCTGACCTAAGCGCATAAACTCGTTACGGGACATGCCCAGTTCGTTACGCACTTTCCAGAAATGCATCTCCATGAGGTCGCTGCCGAAAGCGTCTTGACCGGCGGGTACAGGAGTGTGAGTAGTAAAGCATACTTTGGGGGAAATAGCTTCGATAGCCTGACGCCAGTTGAGACCTTTTTCAGTAACGTATTCGCGCATGAGCTCAATAGTCAAGAAGGCGGAGTGACCTTCGTTCATGTGCCATACCCAAGGATTGATACCTAAGCGACGTAAAGCCTTCACACCGCCAATGCCCAAGATTTTCTCCTGAGCGATACGCATCTGGTTGTCGCCGCCATACAGACGAGCAGAAAGACCACGGTCGGCCACAGAGTTCTGCTCAATATCGGTATCGAGTAAGTAAAGCTTTATGCGACCGACTTGAATAATCCAAACGCGAGCGTTGACAATACGGTCGGGCATCTCAATTTGGACGACAATTTCATTGCCGTTGGCGTCTGTAGCTTTTTCTGCCGGAACCATAGAGAAGTCTAAGGGCTTGTAGCTAGCTTCTTGCCAACCGTCTTGATTGATGGTCTGAATGAAATAACCGTGATTGTAGAGGAGACCTACACCAATCATGGGGATTCCCATATCGGAAGCGGTCTTAATGTGGTCACCAGATAAAATGCCTAAACCACCAGAATAAATAGGCAGACTCTCGTGCATACCAAATTCGGCGGAGAAGTAAGCAATGACCTTATCTTTGCTTTCAGGGAAGGCTTCGCTGTAGCGAGTGCTCTTAGGATTCATGTAAGCCTTGAATTTGGCATATACATCATCGTAAGCTTTTAAGTACTTGGCGTCTTTAGCAGCTTCTTCGAGCTTAGTTTGATCAATGTTGGCTAAAACGGCCACAGGATTGTGACCTACGCTCTTCCAGAGCTCTTGATCTAAGCTGGAAAAGAGAGCCAGAGCTTCGGGAGTCCAAGACCACCACAAGTTGTGGGATAATTCCTGCAAGCCAGCAATACGCTCGGGCAAGACGGGACGAACTACTACGGTGCCTAAAATGTGCACGGTATAAACCTCCGAATGTTTCTTTATTTAATTGATGAAAAAATTGTTTTCTGGAGCCGCCAATCAGCTTCAGAGCAGTTTTGCGAACTGATTCTATTTACAGTCGAAAACTTGCGAAAAGCCGTCCCCCTTCGGCTAAATTACTTTATCCAGGGGTCGCTCGGCTCTTCGAATTGCAAAAGAATATACCTTTCGATATGAAAAAGAAGACGAAAATATTTGTGATTTTTGTGCCTATTTTTGCTTAATAAATGTGGATAAGCTAAAAATGGCCAATTTTTTGCCGATCATGAATATACATAGAGCTAATATTCCTATGCCTAAGAGGGCGGCTACTATCTTATTACAGAGCGTCTTACCCTTGCTGTCGGTGGGCATGATAGGTTTCACAAAAGTAGAGTTCGACTGCACCTCCGTAGAGGAGCTCAAATTTTTTAATAAGGCACTACCGCTGGAGGCAAGCTTTTGGCAACTATTGACTAAATTGGAGAAAAAGCTTCCGACTCGGCCAACTGTCATGCCTTGGGCTGTGCCGTTCTTTTGCAAGTTGTTTTTCAAAACTTGCGAAGCAGTAGTGGGCAAGGTGGCCTTAGTGTTGTTGACAGGTAAATTGAGTTGAGTGGAAGGCTCGTTTGAAGTACCAGGAGCAATTGCATTGTTTGGTGTTTGCATAACCGCTTGCGACTGCACTTGTGCTTCATTGGAGATACACTCAGACTCTGCAGGCGAAGCTGGTAAAGTGCCGACAGTTTTCTTATTGGCTTCGGCTAGCTTAAAGCCGCATTCATCACAATAAAGTGAATTTGGCAAGTTCTGAGCATGACACTTGGGACACTCTAACATATCGTTTGGCTACTCCTATCTGGCGGCAGAAATCTTGTTTTGGGTATCTATCATAAGTGTTGCGCCTGCAACTACAACATCAAAACCTTCGTCCAACATTTGCTCGTCTTGGTTGTCAAAGAAGCTTTGCATTTTTTTAACTCCTCTGGACAGAGTATTTAAGCCAGTCTCCATATCGTTATAGAGCGCAAGTATGGCCTCTCGGCTATTCTCTTTGCCTTCAGTTTGAGCAGCGGCTTTCTTCTTCATTTCGGCAAATTGGGCGAGGCCATCAGCTACTTTCTTGGCAAAGAAATCTATCTCTCGTTTAAGATCTTTTTGATCCAACAATTGACGTTTATATGAGTTGAGTGAACCTTCTAATCTGGAAATATAAGTATAAGCTGGTCCCTTAGCTTCTTGAGGAACATTTTCTTTTATTTCCATAGTTTGGGTAGAAAGGCCAACAATAGCAGGCATAATTGCATTGCAAGCTCGACATTTTTTAGCTCCACCAGGATTGAGAGCGCCGCAATTAGGGCAGGCAGCAGGCTGAGCTGTGGAAGCTTTTATGAGCCTTTCCTGAACGGCAATAAGCACTTCGCTGCTTTGCAACAGCTCCGAGCAACCTTCTTTCAGGAGCTTCTTGTCGTAACTTCTTTGGAAGCGAGTCATTTTTTCTAAGGCTTGACCCATTTTTTGCAAGGCTTGCTCGGCTATAGGAAGCAGCTTTTCGACATCTTCATTTTCTTTGGGAATGTCTTTTATGCTGGCAAAGTCGTCTTTAAATTCTAAGAAACGATCGCGTAACCAGGCCACTTTGTCTTTAAGCACTTCTGGTTTATATTGACCTTTGGCAACTCCAGTAGCTATGCGGACAATTTCTTGAATGTAGGGAGACTTAGAAAAAACAGGGAAGGACTCTTCTTCCTTTTTCATTTGCTCGAAAATTTCGAACATTTGAGCTAAAGCTTTACGTCCTTGCTCTATTAGCTCAGGGAAAGACTCGACTTTACTGTTGACTAAATTTTCTTTTAAACCGCTCAAAACATTAGTGATAACTTTTAGTTCAGCAGCAAATTCTTGCGGAGCTCTGACTGAAAGTTCCGTTTTGGGGCGAACTTTTATGGCTTCTTGAAATGAAGCGGCTAAATATTGGGTAAATTCTGCCATGTCACGCAGAGTTTGAGAAAGCTCTTCTTTTGCGGAAGGGTCGTCAGGAGCTTCGTAAACTAATTCAGCAGCTCGAATAACTTCATTAAAAACAGGCGATATAGAAAGTTCAAAAGGATCCATGCGACGAGGTTTCTAGCTTACTTATTTACTACCTTTTTTCGCTTTGTGGGCTGAAAATTTTAATTTTTGCTATAGCGAAGGAAAACGGACTTTAGCAACCAAACGATCACAGTTCTAATCTACTTTAGTTTATTTCCGACAAATGGGCTTGGCTTATGTTAAAAGCTACCCTTTTAGCGGAGGAGCAATTCAAAAATGAAACAGATTATTTTAACCGGCGACCGTCCCACCGGCCGTCTTCATGTTGGCCACTACGTAGGTTCTTTAAAAGAACGTGTGCAATTGCAAAACTCTGGACGCTTTGATGAAATTTATATTATGATTGCCGACGCTCAGGCTTTGACTGATAATGCTGAGCATCCTGAAAAAGTGCGTCAGAATATTATGCAAGTGGCCTTAGACTATTTGGCTTGTGGTCTCGATCCGGAAAAATCTACCATTTTCATCCAGTCTATGGTTCCCGAACTGACGGAATTGGCTTTCTACTACATGAATTTGGTGACCGTTTCTCGAGTGCAGCGCAATCCTACCGTTAAAGCGGAAATTCAGATGCGCAATTTTGAAGCTAGTATTCCGGTAGGATTTTTCTGTTATCCTATTAGTCAAGCTTCCGATATTACTGCTTTCCAGGCTACTGCTGTTCCCGTAGGTGAAGATCAACTTCCCATGTTGGAGCAATGCCGTGAAATCGTGCACAAATTCAATACAGTTTATGGTGAGACTTTAGTCGAACCGCAAATTATTTTGCCTTCCAATAAGGCTTGCTTGCGTTTGCCAGGTATTGACGGTAAAGCCAAAATGAGCAAATCGCTGGGTAATTGCATTTATCTTTCCGAAGAGCCGGAAGAAATTCGCAAAAAAGTAATGTCTATGTTTACCGATCCTACCCACTTGCGTCGCGAAGATCCTGGCCATACTGAAGGTAATCCTGTTTTCATTTACTTAGACGCTTTCTGCCGCGATGAACATTTTGCTGAATTTTTGCCAGAATACGCCAATTTAGCAGAATTGAAAGCTCACTATGAGCGTGGCGGTTTGGGCGACGTGGTAGTTAAAAAGTTCCTCAACAACGTTATGCAAGCTGAGCTTAAGCCCATTCGTGAGCGCCGTCAAGCTTGGGAAAAACGCTTACCGGAAGTTTATGAAATGTTGCGTGTAGGTTGTGAAAAGGCTCAGAAGAAAGCTGCTGAAACCTTACGTGCCGTGCGTCATGCTATGAAAATTGACTATTTCGAAGGTAACAATTTATTGAAATAGTCGGAAATTTTCAATTTCCACATAAACAAAAAAATAGCGCCGTAGCTTTCTTGTTTCCGGCGCTATTTTTTTTGTTGTTTCAATATATATTCTCAGTTCAGCTAAGCTCAAAAAGCCAGCATCTGTGGGCTTTAGAATTCTCAAAATCGGGAGAAACTGTTTGAGGAGTTATCTCTTTCCAACTCATGTTAGGATAATCGATTTCTTGCATGGTAAAATTGCGCTTATTAGTGCTGAAATATAATTTGCCTCCTGGATAGAGAAGCTTGAGACAATTCTCGATTAGCTTAACATGATCTTTGCCAACTTCAAAAATATCAGCAGTCATTTTGGAGTTGCTAAAAGTAGGTGGATCGCAAATTATAAGATCAAAGTGTTCTCCGTCTCTAACGGCGTCTTCCAACCAGCAAACTACGTCATCTTCCACTAATGTGTTGGCTTTGTCTTGCAAGCCATTAAGTTGCAAATTGCGCTCTAACCAATCAAGATAGCGTCCAGACAGATCTACGGAAACTGTACTAGTAGCTCCAGCAGCGCTAGTATAAACGGTGAAGCTACCCGTATAACAAAAAAGATTGAGCACTTTTTTGCCTTGGCTTTGTGAAGCTACCAGAGCACGAGTGCGACGATGATCCAAGAAAAGTCCAGTATCGTGGTAGTCGCTTAAATTTATTAAAAAACTGTGACCGCCTTCATGAACGATAAATTCGTGCTTGTCACGACTGCGTCGCCTATATTGGCCGCCAGGACGACGATCTTTAACAAAAAGATTATTTTCGTCTAGGTCTAAGCCTAACAAAGTTTGTCTTATAGCTTCTTGGCGAAAAGCTTGGCGAGCCTCTTCAGAATCGTCGCGGGTGCGATCTGAAATCCAGAGAGCTACTTTCCCTTCATAGTAGTCGGCAATAACGGGAAATTCGGGAATGTCATGATCGTAAATTCTAAAACAGCTTATATTCTGCCGACGGGCCCATTTAGAGAAATGTTTAAATCGCTTGCGAAGGCGATTTGCTAAAATAAGTTCTTGTTCACTCATATCTGTATCTATTTGGTAATTTATTTATTGGAATTAGTTCAGCTTATAGTTATTTTCGGCAAAAACTTCGAGACTGTGCAAGTTTAAAGGCTTTCCAAAGGCATACCCTTCCTGAATTTTCAAGCCTGCTTCAGCCAAGAGTTTTGCTTGCTCAGCATTGCTAACGCCATTGATTATACATTGACAGTCTAAAAAATCGGAAATTTTTAAGCATATCTTGGCATAACGCTCTTTTAATTCGAGACTGCGCCGATCAGAAATTAGATCTAAATAATTACTTTTAATAGCTTTTAAGTTTAGGTCTAACATGTCGCACATGGATAGATAAGTACTACCTAAACGATCCAAAATACAGCCTATGCCATGTTTGGCGAAACTATCGATAATCTGTTTAGCTTTGGCTAAGTCTTTGGTAAAAGTGTCCTCGCGTACCTCTAAGCAAATATGTGAAGGAGCAAATTTAAAATCTTGGCAATTGAGCAAAATACTGTTTAATAAATCATTGTCGTAAAACTGACAGCTACTGATATTAAAGTTGATGGTGAAATTTTTGGGTAGAGGATTTAACGTATCAAGTTTCTTTACTTGCTCAATAGCGGCTTTAATAAGCTCGTAGCCGATAGGCAAGACAAGCTGATCTCGGTCACAAAGGTCGAGAAAATCATCTGGAATGAGAATCTTGCCACTTGGATGGCGCCAACGCAAAAGAACTTCCAAGCCACAAATAGTTTCGTCTTCACAATTAACAATAGGCATATATCGAGGAATAAATTGACGCCCAGCTACAGCGTCATAAAGTTCTTGCTCTAGATTCAAGCGTTCTTGAGAATGTTTTTGATATTCCTTATTACACATGCATGTTTTGTTTTTACCCAAAGTCTTAGCCAAGAGAGAGGCTTTGTAAGCGTCTTCTAATAAGCTCTCGGGAGATTCGTAACTGTCACAGGAGACAGCCACGCCTATGCTGGCATTTACCTCAACTCGATGGCCAAGTATATACAACTGAGTAGATAATGATTTGGAAATGCGGTTAGCTACGCGTAGGGCGTCGCTAACTTCGCGCAAATCGTCCAGGAGAATGACAAAGCGGTTGTGTCCGATTCTAGAGACAAGATCTGAGGCTCTGGAGGAAAGTTGCAAGCGCTTACTAATGGCAGGCCAAATCTGTTCCATTTCGCCATCAGGAAATTTAGCTTTAAGTTGGTCGAGATCGTTGATAGTTACATTTAAAAGGCCGAAAAGATACTTGTCATTGCGGATGGCACGCACCATGGCTCTTTCCAGCAAATCATAAAATACGTGGCGTCCTGGTAAACCGGTTACGCTATCATAGAAAAGATAGTCGCTGATGCCGCTGACACTATCTACTAAGTATTGAGCTTTGTTATTGGCGTGGTCTATGGCCACATCTTTTGTGGCTAGGTGTTCTTCTTTGGTATACAGATCTTGATACGACTTGTGCAAAGATAGACAAAGGTTGACCTTAGCAATAAGCTCTTCTTGGCCTGCAGGCTTAACTATGTAATAGTTGGCCCCGGCATTCCAAGCTGCTACCTTGGTGGCACATTCACTCAATAAGGACACAACAATAATTGGTAATTCGGCCAGATTTCGGTGTTTTCGAATAGTGGCAACTAAGTTTAGGTCGCTTGCCTTTTGGGTAAAATCCTCTATGACAAGCACTCCTATAGATTGCTCCTCGATAACTTTTAAAGCCTCATCATATGAACTAACTCTGGCAGCCTCAAAACTATTAGCTTTAAGATAGTGGTAAACAAACATTTGGTTGGCGCTCTGGTTTTCCAATACCAAAATTCGGTTTGAGCTGTTGTCTTTCACTAAATGAGCCTCCATAAAGTTTGAACTTGCCAAGTTAAAAACTAAACACCTCGATCCAGGCAAAATTACGTGAAAAATCTATTTTTTTCCTGTTCACTCATTAATGTCTGACTGCGTTACTGTTATTTTTTGCTTGAACAGTCGTTGCAAGCACCTGAAACTATAGCGCTTTAAGCTTTCTTTTGTTATACTATGAGAGCAGAGGAGCGCACGGGCGAACAAACAATGCCAACTTGGTAGTTTGTTCAGGGAGTGAAACCTCTGGCGGCTACCCATCGACACGCGGGCGAATGTGTCGACCCAGCGGCCTCTGCGCAACTCTTTTCTATAAAAAGCCCTTGTGGCGTTTGCGGTTAGTTCTTGTATTTTCAGGATTAGGGCAACGCTACGAGGGCTTTCTTTGTGTTGGCAAATTTATACTTTTCTTTAGGGCAAATGTGGACAGAAAGTTGGTGGCAATGATGACAAAATCTGTTGACGGTATTATCTGTAGCTGGTATAATAAAGGTGCATTCGTAATGCTAAAAAATATTTTAACATAGACAAAATGATTAAATGAACCAAAAATATGATATAAAATAGCAGGCGAACGTATGTTCGTTAGCTAAAAGCTGATTTTTATTAAGATTAAACAAGTAAATGAACTAAAAATTATTGTGATGCATAATAACATGCCTACGAATGCGAATTTCCTTGTTAAAAGGAGGCATGAATATGCCTTATTATATGAATCCCTATGATTGGGATAGTGATGGCGGCAATCTTTCTTATGGCCGTACCGAGCCCGATTGTGTTTCACCTTACGGGCAAGGATATGGCGACCTAGAGCCTTTGTTGGAAGAGAATTTCTTGGGCAAAGGACTCACTAAGCTTGATAAGGGTGAAAGAGTCGACTTTTCGTTTTGGTTCGACCCTAAGACAGATAAAATTAAGCACGCTATTAGGGTTAAGATCTGCTGGGACATTGCAAGATTTAACGAGAAAACTTCCTGCTCTCTTGCGCTTCATGGAGAATATAAGTATAAACATTCTCCTAAAGCGCCGCGTGTGAGTAAAAAAAGGATTGATAATGCCATTGAATTCTTTAAGTGTCGTAAGGTTCTTTTTGCGGCTGTTTGGGAAGGATGTTTAAAAATTGGGGACCTTTATGCTTATTTGTGTGAAGATCTAAGCTTTGAACAACTTTTGGACCGTTTCAAATTTGAAGATGTTCACGAAGTTGATGCTAACCGAACTAAAAAACGGCGTAAACGGCAGTCCAACGATGCTGATAAAGGACGTATTATAGAGACGGGGACTTCCAAAAAGAAGAGGCTTTTGTCTAAATACAATGAGTTAAAAACACAGTATCCTCCCGAAAGCCATCATGATGAGGTGCTTCTGTTAGAATCTGTTGTCAACGATTTCGGCCTTTTCAATATGAATGATTAGTTAATAGCTCTTAACTTGCTATATAGCTGCAAGCTTGTAGCAGCCTTGCTTTAGCTTGCAGCCCGGTTTTATTTTAGAGAGGTAGTATATATGCCTGTAAGAGAAAAATCGTATTTGACTCATGAAGATAGTCTTTGGGGATACGAGTTTGTAGATGGAGTTGATATTGAAACCGATCATGTGGATTTTTCATTCTATTATAACTATAATCCCGATTTCCGGTTTAAGGATATTGTAGTTAAAATATATTGGGAAAGAGATACATGGCATTCGTCCAAGGAACTTGAAGAAATTCCTTCAGGATGGATGCATTTGAGCGGCGATTATAAATATGAAGGTGAATCTCCTTCAGAGGATCAAGAGGTCAGCGCAAAACTGTTGGAACAAGCTAGGGCTTTCTTCCGTAAATACAAAGTACTGTTTGTCGCGGATTGGTATGATGAAAGGGGTATAATTCACTCTGTCGCTAGAAATTACTTATTGGGATATTATAAAAATTTCTACGGAATTTTGGATGATTTATGGTACGGCGGCATAGCTGATGATGTTGAAGATGATATACCGGTAGGAACAAGAAAAAATTTTTTAAGGAATAGAAAGCGTTATAAAAAGAGAGCGGCTCGAAATGAAAAAAAATTTTTAAGGAATAGAAGGCGTTTTATAAGAAAATTTGCTCAAGCTAAACGCAAAGGCTCCCATAGCGATTTGCCCGGCGATTTGCAAAATTTGGCCATTTTAGAAGATACGATTCGCCAACAAAAACTTTTTGATATGTGCGACTAATAGAAGGCCCTCGCAGTGATATCAGTTCAGCTGCGAGGGCTTTCTTTGTATCGGTGCAAATTTTGCAGCTACTTTTCTTTAGTACAAATATAGACAAATGCCGGCGGTAAATTGCCCCAAACTATGCGTGATTTTTCTACTTTGGCAAACTTGGAGCGTATCTTTTGGGCAAACCTGTGTCCAGCTGGCAGCAATAACCCTTGAAGATAGGCAAACGTAACGAATTTGCCCCCCGGTTGCAAATATTGCAAAACAGGGGCTAGCAACATATCTTGCAATTGTTCATCGAAAGCAGCCCAAGGAAGCCCACTTACTATAGCGTCTACACTTTGAAGGTTGCGCTCTTGTAAAAGGCGGGGAAGCTCTGCTGCGGAATCACAACATATATCAGCTTCTGGCAATTCTCGCTTAAGCACTTCCACTAATGATTCGTTTTGTTCTATAGAGAAAAAAGCCGCTTCTGTAGGTTTGCGTTTTAAAATTTCTCTGGTAAATACGCCTGTGCCGGCTCCGAATTCAACGATTACTCTAGCTTGTTCTACATTGGCTTGAGTAACGATCTCTCTGGCTAGTTCCTGCGAGCTAGGATAAATAGCTCCTACTTGAGTCGGTTTCCTGAAAAATTCGCACAAAAAAGCTAAAGCGTCATTCATAATATTGTTGCCGGAGAAGGCTCCTAGTTTGGTGTCGCCGCCAATAATAGCACAGAACGATATAGCAGACAAATTTCAATAGAATGCGTTAGGTCTTTGTGGGCAGGTAAAGACAGGCTTTTTAGCTAATTCCGCATCCTTGTCTTTGTGCGGGAAGACCTAATAAAAATCGTTTGGAGTTGCTGATATGGCAGATGAACGTCAGATTTTAGTCGCTAGTTTGCGCGAACATTTTGAAGGTATTATTGAAGCTACCGATCTTTTTTTACAAAATTTAAGCGCAGATAATGGCAGCCGAGAAGAACTGGAGGCAGCTCGCGGTGCAAACAGCGTCCTTAAGTCTGAATGTGCCGATTGGCGCAAACGAGCTTTAGAAACTAACGGAGCGCTCAAAGCATTGAAAGGCCAATTCGCAGAATTAGAGCAACGCTTTGACAAAATGTGCTTACTTTGTACTGTAGCTGTCGGCATCTTGAAAGACTATGCTCCAGACTTATGTGCTAAATATAGCGCAGAACTTGCCGCGTTAATCGGCACTGAAGCTGCTACCGAGCCTGCTGTTGCAACCGCTACTGAGCCTACCGCTGAAGCTTCTACCGAGCCTGCTACTGAAACAGCTACCGAGCCTGCTGTTGCAACCGCTACTGAGCCTACCGCTGAAGCTTCTACCGAGCCTGCTACTGAAGCAGCTACCGAGCCTGCTACTGAAACAGCTACCGAGCCTGCTACTGAAGCAGCTACCGAGCCTGCTATTGCAACCGCTACTGAGCCTACCGCTGAAGCTGCGGCTCTACCAAAGAGAGCTCCTAAACATGCTGATCGTAAGGCCGCTTTGCGAGAGCTTGTGAAAGATTCTATGTCTAATGGACGCGGGCTTAAAGGTATTAAAGGAGCTAATGGCGGGCGGCGCTTTAAAAAAATTGGCCATAAAGAAGCGGCAGGAGAAAACTCAGCCTCACATGAACCTGCTCCCAGCTCTGAAGATAATTCCGATAAGCCTGACCCGGCTGTGGCGACAATTGCTACAGAGGATACTGAACCTGTTGCTGAAGCTACTGCCGAGCCAAGCACTGAAAACGCTACTGAGCCAGCTGCTGAAGCCTTGGCAGAATCCGCTGCCGCAGCTGCTACCGAGCCAGTTGCAGAGGTAGCGATCGAACCTGCTGCTGAAGTTGCTACTGAGCCTGTTACTGAAGTCGTAGCAAAATCCGCTGCCGCAGCTGCTACCGAGCCAGTTGCAGAAGTAGCGGCCGAGTCTGCTGCTAAAGCTGTTACTGAAGTTGCTGCTGTAGCAACCGCTGAGTCTGTCGCTGAAGCTGTCGAAGAACCTGAAGAAGAGCCTATAGTTAATAATAGTAAGCTTAAATTACCTATGTTTGCTGTCGGTAGGCTCAAAGATCGTTTGGAAGTGACTCTTGATGCAGCTCTGGCCGACAAATTGGACAGAATAGATGATATTGTTGAGCAAACGGAAGAAGCGGAGAAGTTACCGACTTTGGAGTTGCTCCCGCAATTAAGTGGCGATATACCTTTTGTTGCTAGCCATGACTTACAAGTTATCGATGAGGTGAAAGCTGGCCTTGAGCTATCGAAGAACGGCGAATACGATTTGGCCTTAGCTAAGCTGGCTAAATTGCTAAAACAAGACAGCTACATTCTTCAGCCCAATTTGGCTATTTTGCACAATTATGTCAATATGGCCCGCTGGGAAGATGCCTATAAGGCTGGCTTGCCTTTGCTTTATAATACCTTTGGCACAGATTATTGGGATAGTTATGCCAAGGATATGATCCAAGCTATCATCAACAAAATGTCGGCTGACAATTCCGAAATTGAGAGCAAAAAATTACTTTTTGTTTTGGCTTTGGTGTGCGCTAAATATCCTATTACGGCTCGAAAATTCCTTCGTTTAGCTGATACTATACCAGAGAAGTGTCCCGATGAAGCTGCTTTACACTATTACTTGCTTAAAGTAGGGGTAACTTCAGCTAGTATTGACAATACTGTTGAGGCATTGCAAGAAATAACCACTTGTCCGGAACTATTTGACGAACTTTTTGAACAAGCAAAAAATCCTGTTAACAAAAAGTACAAACCTGTTTTGGAAATGATTGAGACCCTTTATCTTGATAGTAAAGATGAAGCCAAAATTAAAGAAGATAAAATCGAGAGTTTGGTGCCTTTAGGGCCGGTACAAATCTCTCCGGCTGATGTTAAGCGTTACTATAGCGAAGAAAAAGCTGGCAAAGTTGTAAAATTTATGCTGGATAAGCTTTTTCCTGAAGCCGGTTTTGAACCTGCATCTTGGCCTGAGCGTTTCAATGGCATAATTGAGGAAATGAAGCTTATTCCTTTCAATTTTAAGCCTGCTGAAATTTTCGAGCGTTTAAATACACGTATCTTTAAGTTCTCCAATGTCGATTGTCGCTATTATGACGGACAGGAGCAGTTTTTCGTCAAAGCTTTTGATTTCGAAAAAGGCAAGATCTTTATTTTCCATGCTAAGATGGCCGAGCTTACGACAGTTGAGCAACAGTTCATCATTTTGCGTAAATGTTTCCAACTTTACCATCAGCATACCAAGTTATGGCACTCTCGCCTATCTTTGGACGATACCATGATGTGTAAATTACTTGAAACAACAGTAAAAATGTGTATCGAAAGCGGTGTAGAAGCTGCTGAACCTTGGCTCAAAGTTGTTGGCAATTATGATGCCGACACTCCCAATCTTTATAGAAAAATATCGGAAACAATTACTCGTTTATATCGAATTACCAGCTATGAGCCTTTCTTAATTTTGAAAGAGTTTTTATTCACTAGACGTCCTTTCACCTCGGTGTTGGATGGAGATGCCAATAGGTTCGCAGCCAAGGCTGTGGGCATTACCGAGGCTTCTTACGGATTAGCGCGTTTATTCGCCGGTATGCGTTCAGATTACGACATTTTGGCACAGGATGGTTTTTGTGCTTTATATGCCGATCTGCAAGCGAAAGATGAATTTTTGCGTAAATCTTTGCAATTACTGTGGACTTCTTATTTGCAAAACAATGACTACATCTAAGTATATGGAGAGTTGATGTGAAAAAGTATCTAGCTGAGTTTATGGGTACGGCCATGCTAGTCTTCTTTGGCTGCGGCGCCGCTATTTTGCATAAAGTGCCTACTTCTAGCGTAGGTTGTGGCTATTTAGGTGTGGCTATAGCTTTTGGTTTAGTACTTATGGCTATGGTTTATTCTATAGGTCCGGTTTCTGGATGCCATCTTAACCCTGCCGTTTCTCTGGCTATGGTTATTTTGGGACGTATGGAAACAAAAGATTTCACAGGCTATCTGGTCGCTCAAGTAATGGGCGCTTTTGTCGGAGCTTTCCTTTTATATGCTATTATAGGCAGCCATGAAATTTTAGGCGTAGCTAAAGGAAGTTTTGGTTGCAATGGCTTTGGAGATGCTAGCAACACTCAAATAAGTGGCACTATAGCCTTTCTAACTGAAGTCGTACTTACTTTTTGTTTTGTATCTACAGTTCTATTTGTTACTTCCAAACCGGAGTATGCTAGTGTAGCTGGTTTGGTTATCGGTTTGTGCTTGGTTGCTGTTCACATCGTCGGTTTGCCTTTAACCGGTACTTCCGTCAACCCTGTTCGCAGTTTGGCTCCAGCTTGTGTTAAAGGCGGTCAAGCTCTAGCTCAGGTTTGGGTTTTTATTATTGCTCCTTTAATTGGTGGAGCTTTGGCCGCTTTCTACAATATGGCCGTAGGTAACGAAGAAATAGTCGTTGCTGAAGAAAAGTAAAACTAAGCTTATAAATAAAAAGTGCTTCCTACTTGCTTCTTATTTCGCGGGTGGGGGGCATTTTTTATAATAACGTCAGCTTAGGTAGCAATATGTTTAGAAAAGTTAAAAATAAGAAGAGTAAGCCATTACCACGATTGGGACAAGCTCATTGAGATGATGTGCAGCTGATTAGTATAAGCCTAAGTGGTAAAACAAGTCATTCAAGGGGGAAAATCTTGAATATTTACAGAAGGAGACAAAATCCAATGCATAGTTCAATGAATAGTTGTGCCATAAGATATTTTGAAAGGGGTTCGATATGTCAGAGTATAAAATGACCCGCTTAGGCGATGTTTGCACTTTCCAAGGCGGAGTAAATATCGATCGCAGTCTGCTCAACGAAGACGGAACAGAGGGAGTTCCTGTCATTCTGCATAGCGACATTGAAAAAGGGCAGGTTTCCACCTACTACACTGGTGACTACTCCAAAGAACAACTTGTCCACAATGGAGAATATTTAGTATCGCTTACGGATCGTTTGTCCATCGAGCCTTGGAATGGCGAAGATGCCCTCTTTAGTCATCATTTCTGCCGTTTGTGCCCTGACACTGAGCAATTAAATCCTTTATACATGGCTTACGCTCTTTCTTACATCTTCTGCAAACTCGAAGATGATGAAAATGCCGGTATCCTCGAAGACGACGTCTCTATCGACGATTTGAAAGATACCGTTATTCCTTTACCAAGTTTGGAAGAGCAAGAACTTATTGCTGACGTATTGCGCAACGCTTACGACTTAATGAATTTGCAATTTGAGCAGCTTGATAAATCTGAAGATTTAGTAGCCGCTCGCTTTACCGAACTTTTCGGACAGGTAGATATCAATGATCGTGGCTGGGAAGTGAAACCTTTAGGTGCTTTGACTGAACGTTTGAAATCTCGTTCGCTTTTAGCCAAAGATAGAGTGCCTGGTGAATATCCTTACTATGATTCTACTGGTATAGTTGATAGTGTAGATGAGTACCTTTTTGATGAAGATTTACTCTTAGTGGCCAAGGTTGGATCTATACTTACTTCTGGTGATGCTCCTATTGCTAGAGCTGTACACGGCAAGATCTGGGCCAGCGATTTGGTTCATGTTTTGCGTATCAATCCTGATGCTGGCGTTATTCCCGAATATTTGGAAATGGTCATCAACAATTTGGACATCACTTCCAGCTTGCGTGGTGGCGTCATGCCCAAGCTTCCTAAGTCTGCTTTGAACGAGTTGCCCATTCCTATTCCTCCCATGGAATTGCAAATAGAATACAAAGGCTTTTTGAGCACAATAGACGAGCAATGCGAAAAAACGGCTCAGCGCATAAACGAAACTTCGCAAATTTGTCACAGCCTCAATCAGCGCTACTTTGAAAGTGCTATAAGCTACGAATAAAAGAATATAAGTGATCGACTATAGGGCGGAGCCGCTTTATGTCGATCATTTTAATGGGCGCCCCAGTTTTTTGTTATGTTATATTTAACGGCAAAAGGCGGGGCTTTTTTTTATTGGGGGGAGCTTTTTCTTGCAAAAATGTTGTATATGATGTGCAAATTATAAGCAAAGCTTATATGTGCATATGATGGCTTTTTGTTACTGTAGAATAGCCGTTTTGAGTAAAATATTTCTGTCTCTTTAACAATTTTTGGCCTGTTTTAAACTGTTCCTTGGAGTCCATTTGTCGTATGATACAGGGAGGTACCGTCTCTACGTGGTTGTATATTTGTGATGACGGTTACTCTTATTGCGCTTCAAATTATGTGTTGCTGGGCATGGTTTTTAGCGCCTTTTCTGATAGGATTTGTTTTTTATTAGGAGTTGTGAAATATGGATAAAGTTCATGAAAAATTGCCAGTCATGACGTCCTACGATCGTTATTTGTGGTGTAAGGCCGCTCATCATAAAGCATATCGCCGTATGGGTGCCCACTTGGCGACTTACGAAGGGCAAAAAGGTGTTCATTTCGCTGTTTGGGCTCCCAATGCCGAGCGCGTTTCTGTTATTTGTGATTTGAACAAATGGACTCCCGACGTTAATCCCTTGATCCTTAATAACGACACGGGTGTTTGGCAAGGTTTCATCCCTGGCTTGAAGGAGGGCGATTGTTATAAATACGCCATAAAACCTCACCAGGACATTATCCTTGAAAAGGCGGATCCTTACGCTTTTGCTACCGAAATTAGACGTCCCGGAAGTGAGTGGGGGAAGGCTTCAGTCATTTGGGATATAGGCAAATACAAGTGGAAAGACGACGAATGGATGGCTGACCGAGCCAAAGGGGCTATTCGCCGTCAAGCCATGAACATTTATGAATGCAATTTGGCTTCTTGGCGTCGTAAAAATGGTACTGAGTATCTTACCTATGAAGAAGCTGCTCAAGAGTTAGTTCCCTATCTCAAAGAGATGGGCTACACTCATGTTGAGTTTATGCCTTTAACTGAATACCCTTACGATGGCTCTTGGGGCTATCAATCTACTGGCTACTTTGCTCCTACTAGTCGTTTTGGTACTCCCGAACAGCTCATGCACCTTATCGATGAATTGCATTGCAACGGAATAGGTGTCATTTTAGACTGGGTGCCCGCTCACTTCCCCAAAGATGCTTTTAGTTTGGCTCGCTTCGATGGCAGTTGCCTTTACGAGCATGAAGATCCGCGCCAAGGTTGCCATCCTCAGTGGGGAACTTACATTTTTAACTATGGACGCAACGAAGTACGTAATTTCCTCATTTCTTCTGGATTGTTCTGGTTGGAGTGTTATCATGTAGACGGTATTCGAGTAGATGCCGTGGCTTCTATGCTCTACTTAGACTATGGCAAACAGAGTGGCGGTTGGATTCCCAACAAATATGGCGGCCATGAAAACTTGGAAGCCGTATCTTTCTTGCGCGATTTCAACAGCGCTGTTATTAAGGAGTGCCCTGGTTGCTTTACTTGCGCTGAAGAGTCCACTTCTTGGGCTCATGTGACCGGTCCCGTCGAAGAAGGCGGATTAGGTTTCACTTTTAAGTGGAACATGGGTTGGATGCACGATACGCTTAAGTTTATGTCTGACGATCCTATCTATCGTCGTTACAGCTACAATAAACTTACCTTCGGTATGCTCTATCAATACTCCGAAAATTTTATCTTGCCTTTCTCACATGATGAGGTTGTTTACGGAAAACGCTCTCTTCTGAATAAAATGCCCGGTGATGACTGGCAGAGATACGCCAATTTGCGCACTTTGTATATGATTGGCTATCCTGGCAAGAAGCTCAGCTTTATGGGCAATGAATTTGCTCAGTGGAACGAATGGAATTTTAACCAGTCTTTAGATTGGCATTTAATTTCTGAGAAGCCTCATAAGCAAATGCAAGAGTGGTGTCAAGCTATCAACCATTTCTACAAAGAGCATCCCGAGCTTTGGGAACTGGACAACAGTCGGGGTGGGTTTACCTGGTTACAGTGTGACGATCCTGATAATAGTGTGGCTATTTTTGTGCGCTATCCTTTGGGTAGAGGCAGCGTTGTTATGGTCGCTTGTAATTTCACCCCCGTACCGCGTTGCAACTACCGTATAGGTTTGCCTGTGGAAGTAGAAGGCAAATGGCAACTGGAGCTCAACTCTGACGATCCTAAATACGGAGGCAGTGGCTACAAAGTTGATCAGGAATTGGCAGCTCAGCCGGTGCCCTTCGGATCTCATCAGCTCTCTTTGGAACTGACTTTAGCTCCTTTGGCTTGCATGTTCTATACTGCAAAAACTCTCAACGCTGTAGAACATGTAAAATCAGAAGAACTCAAGGAAAAGGCTGCTGCTAAAGCAGAAGTAGTCTCAAATTCTGAGCCTGAAGATGATCGCTTCAGAGACAAACGCTCTAAGATTAAGTTCGATCATCCTCTTTCTTAGGCAAGTTACAGTCAGCGAACAGCTTTTAAACAGCCCTTAAAGGAGGTTATGTCCGTTTAAGGGCTGAAGGATTTGCCCATAAAATTAAACAGGCAAGGCTTCCAAAATTTTTGGTAAGGGATCCTATCGGTTCCGACAATAACTTTTGGGGGTCTTGATTTTTGTTCATGGAATATCATTTAGCTAATCGTATGAATTTCGTGTCTGCTTCTGAAGTACGCGAAATACTCAAAATCACTGAGCGCCCTGACGTTCTTTCTTTTGCCGGTGGCCTTCCTGCTCCCGAGCTTTTCCCTCACGAAGAACTTGCTAAGCATGCAGCGGCCCTTCTTCATGAGGAAGGTGTACGTGCTCTTCAGTATGCTCCTACCGAAGGCTATGTTCCCCTTAGAGAATGGATTATAGAGCGTCTCAACCATCATTGGGGAATGCATGTAGAAGGACTGGATAATATTCTCATTACCAGCGGTTCTCAGTCTGGCTTAGATCTTGCTTCTAAGCTTTTGATTGACCAGGATGATGTTGTCTGGACTGAAGCACCTACTTATATGGCTGCTTTGGCCGCTTTCCGCATGTGTGGAGCCAAATTTGAGGAAATGCAATGTGATGACAATGGAGTCATAATCGAGGGCTTGGAAGATAGGCTCAAGACTAGCAAGCCTAAGTGTGTGTATGTCATTACCAATTTCCAAAATCCCTCAGGTCGTACATGGAGTATGGAGAGAAGGCGTCTCTTTATGGAGCTTATGAGCAAATACGAAGTTCCTGTTATTGAAGATAACGCCTACTACGAAGTCTGTTTTGATAATTTAGAGCATTGTTCTCTTTCCCATTTTGATACTAAAGGACTAGTCATTAATTTAGGCAGCTTCTCCAAGGTACTTTGCCCTGGTTTGCGTGTTGCTTGGCTTACAGGCGATCAAGAATTGGTACGCAAAATGGTTATTCTTAAGCAAGCTACCGATTTGCAAACTCCTTTGCTCAATCAGATGATGATCTATCGTTATTTAATGAACAATGATTTCAATGAGCGTTTGCAATTGATAAGTGATACTTATAAAGAGCGTTGCCTGGCCATGATCAGCGAATTGGAAGTTCACGCTCCGCAAGAAGTGCGCTTTACTAGGCCTCGGGGTGGTATGTTTGTGTGGTTAAAATTGCCTGAAGATATCGATTCTCACCAGCTTTTGGCACGTTGTCTAGCTCATAATGTAGCTTTTGTTCCGGGAGATGCTTTTTACTCAGTGACTAAAAAGCATAATATGGCTAGAATCAACTTCTCTAACTTGCCTACGGAAACTATTAAATATGGAGTACGTATCCTTTGCGAGGCCATAAAAGAGGAAATGGCTGCGGTTAGAAATTGTCGCTAATCGATTAGTCAAAAAGCAAGCTGTCTTGTATACTTAGGGCAGCTTTTTTTATTTCTTGTAGAGCAATTTTTCTTGTTTGCTTTTACGCGGGGAGCGTCTGATGCAGAAAAAAACAACAATTATTATTTGTTCGATAGCAGCAACTTTGCTCGTAGCCTTCTTGGCTTTTTATTATGGATATTGGAAAAATACTCCGATTTATTCTTTAACTTTGGTAAAAACAGCTATTGAAAATCACGATTGGCAAACTTTTGAGGCTAGAGTCGATTTGGATAGCGTTCTTAAGTATGCTTACGATGATGCCGCCGATTCGCTAATTGAGCAACAGTTAGGCAAAAATAATTTGCTCTCGCTGGTTAAAGGCCAAGCTTTTCTTAAAAATGCTGCCAACTTAGTAAAAAATGACGCTGTAGAGATGGCTAAAAAGAGAATCAGAGGTTATGTTAGTGGAGAGGACAGTGGTGACAACGACTTTGTCGAGCGCTCTGGATTTAAAAGTATAGATTTTTCTTTTTTTGACAGCTTGGGCTTCGGTGCAGCCGTTGTGGAATATACAGTTGTAGAGAATAAAGCTGCCGTGATGGGAGTACGCCTCTATCCCCGCGGTTTTACCAATGAATTTGTAATGCAATTGGAAATGCAAAACGAAAATGGTGTTTGGCGCCTCAAGCGGATCAAAAATCTTAAAGAATTGCTGGATAAACTTCAAGAGGACTAACTGGCAGCTTTATCTTCTTATATTTGCGTTTCCTTTTAGCTAGCGAATTTCGTTTATCTTGAGGTTGTCATTAACGAAAGTTGTCAATAATTTTTGTAAATCATTATAAGTGAGCAGCCCTTCTACACTTTTTAATAAGTTGCCGTCTGAATCTAAAAACCAGTAAGAAGGTATAGATTTCACACCTAATTTCTTATATAACTGCTGATCGCCTACAGCCATTTCAAAATTTAACTTTTCTTTTTTTATAAAATTTTGGGCTGTAGGCAAGGGAGTATCATAAACTAAGCAAACAATGCGCAAGTTGGATCCATACTTTAGAGCAGCTTTTTTTAAGGCTTCAGTTTGGGCAGTATGTCCGTCAAACCAAGTTGGAGACCAAAGAGTGATTATAGTAAGATGCTGGTGAGTTTGAGGGGCAAAGCTTAGCTCCGTCTGGGAATTTAGTTCTTGGGCTGTCAATAAGGCCAAAGGCTTGCCGGTAGAGCGCAGAGATGGAATAGTTCCATTTTGGGCTTCTGTCTCGGCTGGCGTCAAGTCAGGTTCGCTGATCGAAGAAGCACAACCTGATAATAAGATTGCCAAAATACAAATTCCGAGGCTACAATATTTTGTTAGGTTTACCATTCCATCTCTCCATTTTGCCTAAAAAACTAGGTTAGCGCTGTTGTTCTAGCATATCAGTTTCCAGGTGAGGATTGACCGTAAGTGTCTTAAAGCTTTTTAAAGTGACACGTCCCGGAGGGCTATTTTTAGGCTTTTTTACTTGCTTTACATCACAGTAACTTACATCAACTTTAGTAGAGTTGCGCACACGGCAATTGCGAGCAGCAACTACTGCAGCCGCTTCTAAAACGTCGGGAGTAACCTTGCGTCCTGCCGTTTTTATCACTACATGAGCTCCTGGGGCTCCCTGAGAGTGCAGCCAAATATCTCCTGCTGCAGCCATCTTGAAGGTAATTTGATCATTTTGTCTGGGATTGCGTCCAGCCAAAATAATGAAATTTTTATAAGTAAATTTTTTAGGGCCTAAGGGGCCAGTTTGTATAGAGCGCGTCTTCTTTATTTCACCTGAGGAGGCGCCTTTTTTGGATTCACTCCATTGGCGTCGGATATCTTCCAATTCTTGAGCTTCGGAAGCACTTTCAGCGAAATAGAGCAATTCATCCAAAAAGTCGATTTCTTCTTGCGCTCGTTCAATAGGTTCCTGAACTGAAGTCACCGCTCTTTTTAAACGATGATATTCTTTGAAATAAGCTTGGGCGTTGTCGCTAGCTGACAGCAAAGGATTAAGAGCGATGATAATTTTGCCATATCGACGCTCAATACTCAATTTGCCACGTTTAGCTTGCTTAGTTTCCTTACCATTTTTTGAAGAGCTAGGAGCAGGTTCTCCATTTCCCAATTCATCTAAAATGTGTACAGCTTCCGCAGGCAGTTCCTCGTTATTTTCCGCTAAAACTAGGCTGTCGGCGTGAGGCTCTATTTTATCTAAATTGGCCAAAATAAGCTCTCCAGCTAGACGCTTTAAAGGACTGAACTTGGTACTTTCTAAGGCATCTAAACGTTTTTGTAAGGCCGATTGAGCTTTTTCTTTAGCTTTGAGAAGCATGCGCTGAATAATTTGACGTTTATTGTCGATACCGGGAGCTGAAGTTTGAATATCCAACGCTTCAAGCATAGAGGGAAAAGCTTGCTCTCCTGGATCCCCCAAAGACCAGGGAGAAAGTTTGCCTTTAGAACTTAACACCGGAGAAAATGCTTCTTCATCAAGTAACATTTGCCATTGATCGAGTCCTATAGCTAAGTTGTTAATATTACTTTGACTAATTGGCTCATTTTCCGAAAGTCCAGCTATTTTGCATATGTAAGCTGTTTGCTGCGGAGAAAGACCAAAAAGAGCCGAACGCAGAGCTTTTTGCGCTTCCTGACCAATAAAGGGCAATAACAACTCATGGACTTGTTTAAATGACACTAAAGAAGCGTCAGGCTTACAGGGAGGAGCCGGTGCTTTGTATAATTTGCCCGCTTGCTGAGCATCTGACTTGGTATCTTTTACTAACATGCCCATAATTTTGTCGCTATCATTAAGCAAATATAAATTATTGCTGCGGCCATACATCTCCAGAAGTAAAATTTTATCGTCTATTTTAAACTTAATAATTTTCTCTAGACCGTTTTGCTCGATAGCTTCTATTTTTTTGCCTTGCAAATATTTGCGCAAGAGCATAACAAAGCTCGTTGGTGCTTCAGCTGGCGGCAGCTTGGCTTCGGTTAGCCCTAAACCAGCGTTATCTTGCTCTAAGCGAAATATTAACTTGTGAGTAACGCCAGGCTTGCGCACTTGCATAACTACATCTAGACGAGTAATCTGAGAAATTTTTTGTATAACTCCGCCTATAACTAAAGGAGTAAGCTCCTTGACTATAGCTTTTAAAGATACTGCATCTAAGTTCATAAATTTGCAAAATTCCTCTGTCTTTTATCTACACATATTTATTACTTTATATCTTTTTTCTAGGCTGCTAGTCTTAGAGCCTTTGTTTCCTTTAAGGAAGCTGACCAGATTGGTTAAAAGTGCATTTTTTGTCTTCTAAAAGGCGATTTTTTGTAGGCAGAGAATTGGCCAGCCTTAGTTTTTAGCTTTTTTAGGAAATGGTTGGTGGTATTTTATGGAAGAGAACAAACGCCAAGGATTACTTTTAATAGTTTCCGGCCCTTCTGGTGCAGGTAAAGGCACAGTGGTCAGTCGCCTTTTAGAAAAACGCTCCGATTGTATTCTATCCGTTTCTTGTACGACTCGTCAGCCTCGTGTCGGAGAAATTGACGGAGTCAATTACCACTTTATTTCCCTAGAAACTTTTAATGAATGGGTCAACCAAAATAAATTTTTAGAATGGGACAACCATTTTAGCGCTTGCTACGGAACTCCTAAAGAATTTGTCGAACAGAAGCGTCGTGAAGGTAAGCATGTTATTTTGGAAATTGACGTTAAAGGTGGCGCAGAAGTTATGCGTCAGGCTCCAGATTGTGTGAGCATTTTCTTGGCACCGCCGTCTTGGGAAGTACTGGAAGAGAGATTGCGCGGACGTGGTACTGAATCTTCAGAGCAATTAGCTGGCCGTCTCCTTCGGGCTCGTACCGAAATGAAAAATATGGACAAATATAAATATACGGTAATTAACGAAGATATCGATGAAGCAGTCGACAGCTTTAATTCTATAATCGAAGCTGAAATGGCTCTTACTTCTAGAGTAAATTTGGATTTGGGAATTTAGCGCCCAAAAAAATTACGTCAACTAATTAAAGCTCACTTGGAAAAATTATTTTTTTCCCCTTAAAGTGAGCTTTTTTTATCAAAGTACAATAATCAAAAATTTAATTTTTAATAAAAAGCTTCCAAAGGTAGAAACTATTCGTTCCAATTTGTATTCAAACCGCTATAGTAGGAAATATTAAAGCATGACCAGATTATGGAAACGGCCGTTAGGAGGCAGATATAATGAAGAAATTTTTCTTAAAGACTACTTTGTCTGTGTTTAGCGTTGCCTTACTGCTTGGCATGACCAGCTATAGTTGGGCCGATTGCTCGGCTAAATGCCAAGACAAGGCTTGCCAAACCAAGGCTTGTGTAACTTGTCCTAAGGACAAGGGCGACAAATGTGGCCCGCGCCGTCATTGTAAAAAGAGTTGTCGTTTATCCGACAGGATCTCTCGAGAATTGCAACTGACTGAAGAACAGCGCACTAAAGCTGCTCCTAGCTTACAGAAATTTGATAGTGCTATGCTCAAAGTTCAGCAAAGTAGGCGAGGCAACTTTGAAAAAGTACTGACTCCCGAGCAGCGTGAGCAATTGCAACAGTACAGACAAAAAACGTTAGGCCCTGAGGATGGTTTCCATGAGGGGCGTCAAGATAAGATGGCTCGCCCTCACAGAGCTGAGCGCCCGGCTCCAATAGAGCTCAGCCAGCAGCAAAAAGACACCTTAGCTAAGTATAGAGAGCAAGAACAGCAGGACCGAGAAAAAGCTTTAGCTACTTTGAAAGCTGACCTGCGTCCTATCCTTACTGCAGAGCAGCAGACCAAGCTTGAAGCTTTTAAGATGAAAGATTGCACCAAAGCTCCTAAGTGTGGCCCTAGAGGAGAGCGTAAAGGTGGCCCTCGCGGTGGTCATTGTGGTATGAAGCCCGGCCCCGGCCCGGAGCATTTTATGGGTGGTTTACCACCTTTCGTGATAGATCAGCTTCAACTTTCCGAAGCTCAGGATAAGCAAGTGAAGGCTATTTGCGAAAAATATCGCCAGAGCCGCCAAAAACGCTTTGAAGAAATGCGTAAAGCCGACCAGAGCGAAATGGAATTGATGAAAAAAGAAATTTCGTCTGTTTTGACTGCTGAGCAAAAAGCGAAAATGGCTGAGCTTGAAAAACAGCGCCCTGAGCCTAAAGATGGTCCTTGTCCTAAATGTCGCTAGGAAATAAACTTGACTTTGTAATGAGCTTAATTCCTTAGAGTACGATAAACAGACATTGCACTGTCAGCTTATAAGTAGATGATGACAGCCCCTCGATTTTGCCAAGTCGGCAATTTTGAGGGGTATTTTTGTGTGAAGAGAAATGGGAAAAAGGGTAGGAGGCTGAATGCTAAGAAGCAGGCCGACTCAAAACAAGAACAAGCGCAGGCTGAGAAGATAATGGCCGAATCAAAAAACGATCCCAAGAGTTTTTTCCCTGCAGAGTTGCCCCGTTTGGGCGATTCTGAATTAAAAACGTACTTAGACGAGCATACAGTAAAACTTTTGCGCGGTGTAGAACCGCCCAGAGCTACTTTGCGCCAACTAAAATGCGGTCTAGCTTCCAAGGACTTTCTAGACTGTGGTGAGGTATATCGCGCTACTCTGGGCCATTGGCTCTTGCACAGAGAATTTAATATTTACAAGCGATTGGAAGGTATTGATGGTATCGTCCAGCACGTTTTTATGCCTCACAAAAGAGTGCTGTGTATGGATTATCTGCAAGGCGGTCGCGATCTTAAGGCTGTCCCAGTGGGAGAGTTGCCGCATAGTGCTTTAGACCAGCTTTGCAATCTTATTGAAAAGATTCATTCTCGCGGAGTTATCCATTTTGATATTGGTCATGATAGTAATGGAGATTATGGGAGAGAGACTAACATTCTTTGGAAAGACAATAAAATATATATTATCGACTTTGCCGGTTCAATTTGCGGCTTGCCCAAACCTCTCTTTGAATTATTAGCTGTTCATGATCGTATGGCCATAGTAAAAGTTATTCGCAAATTTTTTCCACAAGAAAAAATTGATCCCCACTGGTTGCCTACACCAAACCAAGCTAAATGGTTGCGTTTTTTGCGCAAACTTTAAAAAGCAGGCTGCGACCCTTAAAAGGTTATCGCCAACCCGCTTTTTATCATAGGCATAGCTCGATAAGTGAGCTGCCTCTAAATAAAGTATATATTTCTTATATACGGTGCATATATGAAAAGAGCTCTGAGCGCTGCATTCTGATGCTGACGCCAAATTTATGGCCTTCTTCTTTTATTTTGCTGCGCAATACAGCTAAATCTGGACTGTTAGTTATCCGATAATCTGCATAAATAAGAGCCGAAAAGCCCTCGTCGGCATGACTAAAACGTTCTATATCAGCTACCTCTATGGCATTTTCTTCTAGCATAGAAGTTATTTTGGCAATAAGCTCTGCTTGATCGGTTGAATTAACTTGTTTAGCTTGTGAGGTTTTTGTACCGTTGCTGACATGGCGATGATCGTAAGCTGCAATTATGAGCCTGCATACTGATCCCGGAACCAATTCCTGAATATGTAAAGGCTCGTTATCGGAAATTGCGGCTTGATTTGTAATAGTCATATTTAGCTTATTTATGCTCCAACGTTACGTTATAAGACATGAGGCGTAAAGGAAGCTTGCTCGCCCATATCATTTTTGCGCGAGCGAGTTCGCCGCCCCAGCTTTCATACCCTACCAAAAGAATGGAATACTTCTGGCACAATCATGACAAAAAAAGTTAAAGGCCTGTTTTTAGTTAAAAAAAAATGCTAATATATTTCTAATATATCGGCGTTGCGTGCGAATTAAGCGAGCAGTTCTTTTCTTGTTGTTAGCATTTAAAACTGTCTCTCTTTTGTGTGTAACAATTTAAGTCGGTATTTATGGGCGAGGCGTTGTCCATTGCGGAGAGAACCTAAAAAAGTTAACGTTCAGCCGGCCAATATGGTTCGTTTTGCTCCCAAAATTTCTCAACTTTGAGTTTCAGAAAATACGCATAGTTCAGTCACTATAGAAAATATAAAAAATATTTCCAAAGTTAGGCTGGAGTGGAAAATCAAGACAGGAGGAACCAATGTTTGGAGCTGGTTTTGGCGCATTCTTAGGCATAGTGGCCTATCTTGTGATAAAAATTCTGTTGGGCTTCTATACTATCGATCCTAATGAACGTGCTGTAAAAGTTTTATTTGGCAGAGCCTGCCGCAGAAATGATGACGGTGGTAGTTTTGCCAGCACAGATTTTGCACGTACTGATAAGCAAGATGGTCAAGATGAAGGGGAAGAACGCTATAAATATCCTAAATTGCAAGTTATAGGCCCCGGACTTCACTTTAAGTTTCCCTGGGAAGAGGTAAGGCGTGTCTCTATCGCCACTCAAACTGTTGATATCGGTTTTGATCCCTCAAATCCCAGAAGTCAAAGTGCTGCTTTAAATGCAGTTACCAAGGATCAACTCAACACTAGAATTTCCGGTCAGATTCGCTTCCGTGTCTCTGAAGATAACCTTTATGCCTATCTTTTTGGTATTAGAAATCCTATCGCACACGTAATGGGCTTCTTCCATTCAGTTTTGCGTGAAAAAATCGCCAACTACGAAGCTCCCAAGAATCCTATGCTTGATGAAGAAGAAGAAGATCCTTTGCGTAAAAACGTAGAAGGAATTTCTATTAACGATTTACGTAAGAACCTTCAAGATATTAATGACCATATGGAAAGGGAATGCTCTAATTCAGCTTCCCGTTATGGTATCGTTTTTGAAGCAGCCTTGATTACTAATATCGATCCTCCTGATTGTGTAGAACAGGCTTTGGCGGCTATCAATACAGCCCACAACGAAGTCTCTTCCGATATAAGTGTGGCTCAAGCCGACGCTGACCAGACTATTGTACAATCTAAGAGAGCTGTGGAAATTCAGACTCTTAAAGCTCAAGCTGAAGTTGAGCCTTTGCGCCAGCTTTCTGACCGTCTCAAATCTTTGCGCGATCATGGTGGATTATATGCCTACTTGCGCAATGTAAAGCTTGGCCTCTTGAGCAGAGCCAGCAATATTGTGTTGGAAGACAGGAGGTAGCTAGCTAATATGTTTTTGCCTGCCTTTATTGCTGCTTTTATTGTAGCAGCTATGTTTTTTGAGTTATTGCCTTACATCGCCAAGTTCTTTTGGCCTTACGTTATTGTAAACGAACGCGAGTGTCATATTTTGAAATTATTCGGTAAAGTTAGGGGCCGTTTTGATGAACCTGGCATTCATTCTCTGATATCGGAGATGTCTCTAGTCGATGCTTTTCTTTTCAATTTCATGGGTGAAGATATTGTCGTTGATACTAGCTTAGACCAGTGCTACTTACGTAGTTTGCCAGTCAACTCAGAAGAAGGCGCTCCTATGGGTATCGGCGTTTGGTATGAAATGATGGTTTCCGACCCTGTGAAATATAGTTTCGAAAATAGCGACCCCGAAGGCTCTTTGCGAGCCAATGTTAGCAATGCTACCGTGCGTTGCCTTTCCAACCTTACTTTGGCAGATATGATGGAAGATCGTCATGCCATGAGTCGTGCTGTGCGTCAGGAAGTTTCTCCTCGTTCTGATGAGTGGGGCTATCGTCTCGGTTCTGTTTACATTCGTAATGTTCACTTCCGCGATAGAAGAATGATTGCTCAGATTGAGGAGAAAGTCGTCAATCGCTTGCGTCAAGTTACCGCTGCTATTAAGCAAGATGGTAACAACCGAGTTAGTGTTATTCGTTCTGAAGCGGATCGCAAGTCGGCTATCGAATTTGCTCGCGCTGCGGCTATTCGTCCCGAAATTGTAGGTAAAGCTTTAGAAGAAATTTCTAAAGATAACGAAGTTGCCAGTGCCCTTTTCGAAATTTTAGAGACCGAAAGAATTTTGAAAGGTCGTGCTAATGTTTCCATCATTCCTGCTGGAAGCAACACAGATATTTCTCGTTCTATGATGACTGTAGAAAATATGAAGCAAATTAATAGCAACTACGTTGTCCCCAAGTCTGCTTCAAAAGACCAAAATACCGGTTCTATGGAGATCACCTTCTAGAAACAGCTATTGGGTTGTGAAACAACCTTAAATTCAAAAACGATTTCTGCCTTTGCTCATAATTTTAGGGCTTGAGATGGCAGAGATCGTTTTTTTTCGTTCAAGTATTGAAAGGAGGCAATTTAATTCTTTTAGCAGAATAATCAGGGGTGTGAATTTTCCGGGCGTTGTCTATTTTTGCGACTACTCGGAATTTGATTGCTAATTCTATCTTGGTGGTTTTGAGAGATTTAAAGCATGAGTGATTTGACTAATATTGTCGGTTCTGCTGCCCCTCGTAAAGGGCACAAAATTGTGTCTAAAGAGTTTTTATCGGAAAATGTAGTACGCATGCGTGTAGAGGCTAAGCTTATCGCCGAAGAACATAAGCCCGGCCAGTTCATTATTTTGCAAACCGATGTCGACTATGGTGAACGTGTACCTTTAACTATTGCTGACACTGACAAAGAGGCCGGGACTATCACTTTAATTTTCCAAGTAGTAGGCAAATCCACTGAAGAATTGAGCCACTTTGAAGTAGGCGATTATATTCCGGTTATTGCTGGCCCTCTTGGCAAACCTACTCACTTAGAAAATTTCGGTAAGGTAGTGGCTGTAGGAGGAGGCATTGGTTTGGCTCCTTTGTATCCTATCGTTTGTGGATTAAAGGCTCTGGGCAACCACGTTACTGTCATTGCTGGAGCTAGAAACAAGGGCTTGCTCATTTTGGAAGATGAAATGAAAGCAGTGGCCGATGAGTACATAGTAGTAACTGACGACGGCTCTTACGGTCGTAAAGCTTTAGTTACCGAGCCTTTGAAAGAACTTTGTGCCAGTGAAACTGAAAAGCCGGATTTGGTTGTGGCTATTGGCCCGCCTATCATGATGAAATTCTGTGCTTTAACTACCAAGCCTTTCAATGTCAATACTCTGGTCAGTCTCAACACTATTATGATCGACGGTACCGGTATGTGCGGATGCTGTCGTGTAACTGTAGACGGACAAATTAAATTTGTCTGCGTAGACGGTCCTGAATTTGACGCTCACTTAGTCGATTTTGACAATATGCTCAAACGCCTTAACGCATTTAAAGAGCAGGAAACCAAAGCTCGCGAGCATACTTGCCGCTTTAGAGCTGTAGTTAAAGAAATGCATGAAGCCGGGGAAATATAGCTGGCTCTGATGTTGGTCGTTCGTTCATTAGCAATGGGCGCCTATGCAACAATAAGTTTGTCTAAGGAGAGTTTATAATGCCTCGTTTTCATAAAGATCCTCAAATTCTTGAGCAAGAAGCTTTAGATATTTTGCACAAATTGGAAGAAAAAGAAACCTTAACTCCTAAGGATCGTATGGCCATTCCTGTGCAAAAGCCTGCCGTTTTGGATCCTTTGCAGCGCTCCCAGTGGCAAGACGAAGTAGAAAAGACTTTTTCGCCTGCTCAAGCTGTAGTAGAAAGCCGCCGCTGCTTGCAATGTAAAAATCCTAATTGCGTTAAAGGTTGCCCTGTTGGCATCAATATTCCTGGCTTCCTTCATGCTGCTGCTGAAGGCGATTTTGATAAAGCCATTACCGTCATTCAAGAATCAAGTTTATTGCCTGCCATTTGCGGCCGCGTTTGTCCCCAAGAGCGTCAGTGTCAGCAAAATTGTATGATTGGTAAAGCTCACAAAGATGTAGCTCAATCAGTATCTATCGGTAAAGTAGAACGCTTTTTGGCCGATTGGCATGCTAAGCATAGCGAAGGCGCCTTGGAAACAAAGCCTGAAAGCGGTCACAAAGTTGCCGTTATCGGTTCTGGCCCTGCCGGTTTGGTAGTTGCTGCCGACTGTCGCCGCCAAGGTCATGAAGTACATGTTTTTGAAGCTTTGCATAAACTGGGTGGCGTTTTGCGTTATGGTATTCCTGAATTCCGTTTACCTAAGAATGTAGTTGACGAGCAAATAAATTCTTTGGTGAAAATGGGCGTCCAATTCCACACTGATTACGTTGTAGGCCGCACCCGCACTATTAAAGACCTCTTTGAAAAAGATGGCTTTGAGGCAGCTTTCATTGGCGTTGGAGCCGGTTTACCTATCTTTATGGGCATTCCTGGCGAGGATTTAATTGGTGTTTGCACTGCTAATGAGTACTTAACTCGCGCCAACTTAATGGGTGGAATTTATCCCGGTCGCAACGACACTCCTATGTACAATTCCAAGAAGGTTGTCGTTTTGGGTGGCGGCAATGTGGCTATGGACTCGTGTCGTATGGCTAAGCGTCTTGGCGCTGAGGAAGTTACTGTACTCTATCGTCGTGGTCGTCATGAAATGCCCGCTAGACGTGAAGAAGTAGAGCACGCTTTTGAAGAAGGTATTCGTTTTTGCTTCTTGCAAAATGCTTGCGCTATCAATGGCGACGAGCAAGGCCGCGTAAAGTCTGTTACCGTACAACGTTATGAATTGGGTGAGCCCGATGCTAGCGGTCGTCGCAGTCCTGTTAAGATTGAGGGCGATACTTACGAATTAGAATGTGATACCGTCTTGGTAGCTATTGGCAACCGTTCTAATCCTTTGCTTACTTCAGCTACTCCTGGCTTAGAGCTCAACAAGAAAGGCAACATCATCGTAGAAGAAGCTACTGGTAAAACCAGCTTAGATGGTGTTTACGCTGGAGGAGATATTGTTTTAGGCGCCGCTACCGTAATTTTGGCTATGGGTGAAGGCCGCCGTGCTGCTCGCTCCATCAATGAAATGTTGAGTAATAAATAATTGATTGCCCTTGTGGCAAATTAAATTGTTTGAGACCGAAGTTTTTAAGACAAGCTAACCAAAAGTAAGTGTCAGAACTTCGGTCTTGCTTATTTTTTTTGTAAGGACAGAAGTCAAATAATGGAAAGAGTATATTCCTTATTTAAGAGAGCTGGCCGCAGGGCTTTAGCTGCGGCAGCAGCTTGTAGTTTAGGCGTGGGGCTGGCTGCTTCTTCTGTGCAAGCGCACGTAGTTTACAAATATTATGAGGTAGTTAGAGGCGATACTATTTATTCTATTGCTTCGCGTTACAGTGTCGATCCCAAAGAAGTTCTACGCGTCAATGCTAATACTATTGTAGATCAAAAGGGATTGCAAACTGGAGCCATTTTACTTATTCCTATAGATCCTGAAGCTAAGCCTTTGCCTACAAAAGTGGAGACTGCGGTTGCTCAGAGTGCTCCTTCTCCTGAAGCAGTCAAAATAGACGATAGCACTGCTGATTTGGTGGCAGTTAGCTCTTCCGTAAGTAAACAAGCCAACCAGGCGACTCAAAAAGCTAAGAAGAAAAAGCGTCGTTCTTATCGCCGCGCTTCCAATCCAGCTCCCAGCTACAGCATAGCTATCGGTTCTGATGGCAAAGTAGTTAAAATTCCCAATTATGTTCCTCCAGTTGATGAAGACGAAGAAGAGTATAGCGCAATTGGTACTGGTTCTTCTTCTAGAGTGAATAGTCTCTTAAATAAAGCCAGAAGTTACATGGGAGTGCCTTATGTTTGGGGAGGAACTACACCTTCCGGTTTCGATTGCTCTGGTTATGTCCAATATGTATATGGACAAGTAGGTATAAATTTGCCTCGTACTGCTGATGTCCAGTTTAATGAGGGGCAAGCTGTATCTTTTGGCGGAGAAGCTCCTGGAGATATGGTCTTTTTCGAAACTTATGCTCCTGGAGCTTCTCACGTGGGTATTTATTTAGGCAACGGAGAATTTATTCACGCTTCTTCTTCAGGCTATGTTAGGGTAAGTAGTTTGGAAGAGAGTTACTTTAAAGCGCGATACTTAGGAGCTAAGAGAGTACTTTAAGACTGTTTAATTGTATTTTACAATTCCGATTGTACGGCCAGTAAGCAAAGAATACTAGCTTAAAAATTGTCAGCATGTATTCTACTATTGCAAGCTGGCCGTATGTCTACAAGCGGCCGGAATGCGTATTGTCAAGCTATTACTGATAGCTGCAGCTTTTATAGGCAAAGTTTGCGAAGTAAGCATGCCATCGACACGAATAGGCACTGAAGTAGGGCCGCTGATACTTATTTTATGCGCTTGAATATAATGAACGCTCGTTGAGCTATTTATGTGCTTGCCAAAATAAAAAATAGGTGCCATAGCCAGAAATTTTAACTTGCTCATGCGAGAAATTATACATATATCGAGTAAGCCGTCATTCATTTTGGCGTTAGGAGCAATTTGAATACCGGAACAATAGCAGCGTGAATTAGCTACAGTTATTTGCATAACGTCGTGCATTCTTAAAAGGCGGCCATCTATTTCCAAGCGATAATTTTGGGGCGTAAAATCTAAAAGCGAGCTAACTCCTACCTTTATTCCACTAAGCCAACGCCAAAGACCTTGAGGTTCTTGCAAAGGCGCTTTTGACCAAGCATATGAATCTAGACCTATACCGATACTTTCGGTAAATAATTTGCCTTGTTCTATTTTACCAACATCGACCAAACAATTGACGCCTTCGAGCGAAAGCTTTAAACATTCCAAAGGATGGGGCGGTAAATAAAGACTGGTAGCCAAATTGTTAAAAGTGCCCAAAGGAATTATGCCTACGATACATTTGCTGGCATAAGTGCCTTGCAAAACTTCTCTAATAGTATCATCTCCACCGGCAGCAAAAACGAGTCTGCCTTTGGCAGCTACTGATTTAGCCAATTTGGTAGTGTGGCCGGGATAGCGGCTAATTAAAACAGTGCCGTTATGCTCTTTAGCAAAACTATCAATAGCTTGTAAATTACGTAAGCCGCGTCCTGCACCTGCAGATGGGTTTATTATGATATAAAATTTTTCCTCGGCCGATAATGACATATTTACATTACAGAAAGAAATGTGAACTCAAAATATGCTGCGGACTTCACGCCATGCATATCTGCTCATACTTCGAAATAAAATAACCTTTCCCCTAGAAATAATAAAGTATAGTTTTTGTTTTAGCATACTTAGACAGGAATTTTTAGTTGCAAGTTTAAAAAGGCGTCCCGCCTGGCGGCAGAAAGATGTTGATTTTTACTAAAAGCATCAATAAGCAGCTCAGTTTTTTTATTGTGAGATTACATAAATGGAATATACCGTACGAGAACAGACGCTTAGGGAAGGTAACATTGGTTCAACCCTTTTCCAATTGGCTCTACCTATATTGGGAGCTATGTTTTGGGAGACGGTATTTTATGTAGCTGATGCTGCTTGGGTAGGACAAAGTGGAGTTATTGATTTAGCTGCTGTCAATTTAGTCAGCTTTCTGATCTGGACGATGTTTTCTGTAGCTGGCATAGTGACTACAGGTGCCAATTCGCTTATTTCCTATAAATTGGGAGAAGCAGTCAAAGATGAAAAATGTCGCCAAGAAGCCAGCGATATTGCCCAAATCAGTTTATTTTTAGCTGCAGTTATGGGACTAATAGAAATGCTCATCCTTTTATTCGGTGGGCAAACCATTCTAAAAATGATGGCTGGTGAGCAAGATAACTTTGCTGCTGTTTTACAAACGGCAGTACCTTATTTAAAATCTTTGGCTATCTTTGCGCCCATAGTGTGTTTGAATCAAGTTTTTGCTTCTATCATGCGAGCTTATGGAGACACAAAAACTCCTTCTTACATTATCTCTATGGGATACATAATCAATTTTATACTCGATCCGCTATTTATTGTTGGATTTGGTAATATATTTCCTGGATTCGATGCTTTAGGTGTAGCTATAGCTTATAACATATCTTGTTACATAGTTTTTGTAACGTTTCTCTATAAATTTACTAAGGGCAGCGGCGTATTTATATTGCCTAAAACCCGTCCGACTTGGAATTGGCATTATGTAGGTAAAATTTTTGCCGTGGGTCTACCACTTTCTTTTGCTTCAATTGTATTTAGCTTAATTTATATGGCCATTTCTCCTATGATAAATCGCTTTGGCCCCAGTGCCATTGCCGCTTTGGGGATTGGTCATCGCATAGAAAGCATAAATTATATGTTGTGCTCCGGTCTATCCATGGCTTGTATTACTATGATCGCCCACAACTTAGGCGCCGGCTACTTTGAAAGAGCCAAAGCGACTGCTATTAAAGCTTTAAGTTGGTGCTTTTATATTAATATATTTTTTGTGGCCAGCTTTTGGTTAATTCCTGATGTGTATGCCTCATTTTTCACTTCCGATCCTGAAGTGCAAGCCAACGCTGTAAAGTACTTGAAGATAATCGCTTTTTCCGAATTTTTCTATGGAGCTGGCACCATCTTGGATGGTATTTTTGCTGGAGGCAGTCGAACTTTGCCTCCTACCTTGGTGAATGTAATTTGTTTTGCTTTGCGTTGGCCACTGTGTCTTTTGGCAGTATCTCATTTGAATTTAGGTTTAAGCTCTATTTGGCTCACTTTCACAGTAACTACCATAGTTGGCGGCCTGATCAATTTTGCTATGTTCTTTATGGGATGGTGGCACAAGCCGCTAAATCAAATAGAGGAGAATGTAGCCTAATTTGTTTAACGGTCTAGGTATGGGGGTAAAGGTTCTTTTATATGCAAAATGATTTAATACACGGCCCGGTAAGTAAAGTTCTTATAAAATTAACTATCCCCATTCTGGGATCGATGTTTCTTTCTACGCTATTTAGCCTTGTTGACGCTATTTGGGTTGGACACAGTGGAGTATTGGCTTTAGCTTCTGTAAATATGTCCAGTTTTGCAATTTGGATAATGTTTGCTCTATCTGGAATTGTGACTACTGGTACAAATTCTTTAATTGCTAATAAACTTGGAGAAGCAACTAAACGTCCGGAAGCGGCTCAAGAAGCGCTTGAAGGTGTGCAACTTAGCCTAATGGCGGCAATTTTTACCGGATTTTTGGAATTTATAGTTTTATATTTCTGGGGGCGTGATATTCTTGGCTGGATGGTCGGCAATAAAGAAGATGTGGCCGCTGTCATAGATATTGGCTACTCTTATTTAGGAATGTTGGCTGTTTTTGCTCCGTCGGTATGCATCAACGAATGTATTTCGGCAATTATGCGTGCTTATGGAGATACGAAAACTCCTCTCAAAATTTATTCCATAGGTTTCGTGCTCAATTTTATTCTAGATCCGTTATTTATTTTCGGCTTAATTGGTTTGCCAAAACTTGGAGCTTTGGGCGCGGCTATCGCTTCCAATATTTCCTTTTGCTTAGTTTGTGTGTTACTAATTTTTAAAATTACCAGACCTGGCTATTTGTTTATGCTGCCCAAGACTAGACCAAAAAATATCAATTGGAGCTACTTAGGCAGAGTTATTGCTGTAGGCTTGCCTCTATCTCTAGCTTCCATTGTTTTTAGTATTGTCTATATGTCAATAGCACCAGTTATTAGCAATTTCGGGCCTGAAGCCATGGCCGCTTTGGGCATTGGTCATAGGATGGAAAGTCTCAATTATACGATTCGCTCTGGTATCTCTTTGGCATGTATCACTATGATCGGTCAGAACCTGGGTGCTGGGCAAGTAGCTAGAGCTAAAAAAATTGCTTGGGTGGCTATGGGCTGGGCTTTATGTGTAAGTGTTACGGTATGCACGCTATTTCTAACGCTTCCCGAGTTGTGTGCTTCTTTATTTAGTAACGACAAAAATGTTATTGTCACTGCGGCAGGCTACTTACAAATTATTGCTTGGTCTCAACCTTTTGCTGGTATATGTGGTATCGCTGAGGGCGTTTTTGCTGGTGGAAGAAGAACCTTGCCTCCTATGTGCGTAAGTATTCCTTGTTCTTTGTTGCGCATACCAACTTGCTATACCATGGTATTTACTTTGGGCTATGGCATAAACTCCATCTGGTGGTCTTTAAGTTTATTAACTATTTTGCGTGGAAGCATTGTTTTTGCTATGTTCTGTGCCGGTTGGTGGCTCTCTAAAGAACTTAAAAACAAATTAGCAGAAGCACAAAAAACAGTTTCGCCAGCTTTATAAATTTTATTTCGTCGGTCAAAACTTTTATAAAAAAATAGATGCCGATAACCAAAAGGCTACCAGCATCTATTTTTTTATATGGTAGAAATTATTTCCTGAAGTTCTTACTCTCTTAAAGAGAGCAAGAAACAACTCACAGTACGAAAACTACAGCTTCTCTAAGCCGACAGCATCATTGAACTCGTCAATGAGTTTATCCAGGGGATCGAGGCTCTGGTGCATAGAAGTCCAGTACTCTTCGTTGTACCACTGTTCCTGAATCTCTTTGTAGGTCTTGCCCTGCTGCTCAACCCAGGTGTAGTACTTGAGGTTGTGAACGCGTTTGCGATCGCGATAGGTGAGCTCGGCCATGTAGTCGGTGTTGCAACCTTGTAAGTAGCGAGCATAAGCGACGGCGGCGTCGACGGGGCTGAAAGCACCGCGAGCTTCAGTCATCTCTTGTAAACGGCTCTGGTACATAACGGCAGAGTCGGTGAACATGGTGACGATAACATCATTAGGACCGAACTCATAGTACTTGGCCATCTTGATAGCGGAGAGCAAGTTGGAGATAGAGCTGATACCCAACCAGCTGAGCTTGCTAAGCAATTCTTCGCTTACACCCAAGGACTTGAGATACTCAATACCGTTGGGCTCGTTGAGCAAGCGCAAGAGTGTGCAAGGAGCTTCGTCGTCGATAGCTACGACCATATCGGTATTCTTTACGTTGTGTACCCACGGCACGTGCTTGTCGCCGATACCTTCGATGCGGTGGTCACCAAAGCCGTTCATGAGCAAGGTGGGGCATTGCATAGCTTCGGAAGCGGCAATCTTGGAATCGGGATGGAGATCCTTCATGTAGTCACCGGCAGCAATAGTTCCGGCGGAGCCAGTAGCGGAAACCATACCACGATAACGGCCACCAGCTAATTTTACAGCTTCTTCCATGGCCGGACCAGTTACGTGATAGTGCCATAAGTAGTTGCCGAACTCTTCGAACTGGTTGAAAATTACTAAGTTCTCACCGGAGTTACGAAGTTCCCAGCACTTGTCAAAGATTTCTTTTACGTTGCTTTCGCAACCAGGAGTAGCAATAATCTCACCGGCTACGGTTTTGAGCCACTCGAAGCGCTCTTTGCTCATTCCTTGAGGAAGAATAGCAATAGACTGGCAGCCCAGAAGGGCGGAGTCATAAGCGCCACCACGGCAATAGTTGCCGGTAGAAGGCCAAACAGCCTTTTGGCAAGTAGGATCGAACTGACCGGTCACCAGGCGGGGAACTAAGCAGCCAAAAGCCGCACCCACTTTGTGAGCGCCGGTAGGGAACCATTTACCGCAGAGACCGATAATTTTGCAAGGTACGCCAGTGATGGCTTCAGGCATTTCAATATAGTTGACGTTGCCGAAACCGCCGCCTTTTTCGACGGGCTGGTTGTGCCAGTTAATACGGAAAAGGTTGAGGGGATTGACATCCCAAAGGCCGACGTTCTCTAAAGCTTTGACGATGCCAGCGGGGATGAGCTTGGGATTGCGCATCTGCTTGAAAGTAGGGATGCGAATCTGTTTCTCACGAGCTCTGGCAATAGTGTGTTTCAAAGCCTCGGGATGAACGGTAAGATCGATATTGTTAATCATTATAAAAAAACACCTCTAAGCGCTGTGTAGTCTGGGCTTGTTCTCTATATGCCTTTTAATTCCTATTAGAAGTGCACTAAAATAGTTTTTTTGACATATATTAAAAATAAATTTACTCAGAAATAATAAGCTCTTCCGCTTGCGGGCGCAAATTGTAATTGCTGCTCATAGTAAATCCGTAAGCACCGGCGGTATCAATTAAAAGCATATCTCCGCTTTTTGTATGCTCTATGCGTCGATCTCTGCCTAAAGTATCTCCCGTTTCACAAATTGGTCCGACAATATCAGCTAAATCGCTTTTTGCTTCGCCCCAGCGGCTAAGATTGATTATTTCATGATAGGCACCGTAAAGAGCCGGACGAATTAAAGTTTGCATTCCGGCATCACAGCCTATAAATAATTTGTCACCCTTACGCTTAGTTTGAGTTACTTTCGTCAAAATGACACCAGCCTGAGCTACCAAAAAGCGCCCTGGTTCTATCATTATTTTGTACTGCGGATGACTATTTTTAAATAAAAGCAAATGCTGATCGAGGCTATTTAAGTCTAAAGTATCTAAATCGCGTCTTTCTGGAACGCCTAAGCCGCCACCTAGATCTAAGTATTTTACAGTGGGGAAAAGTTTGGCGCATTCTGATAAATGCAAAGCAGCTTGGGCCCAAGTATCTGGAGTTTTGATGCCGCTGCCGCTATGGGAGTGCAAACCTATAACTGTTACTTCTAGTTCTTTGGTCAATTTGCTAACTTCAGCCAATTCGGTTAGGGGAATGCCAAACTTAGAGAAATTGCCGGCAGTACGTACTTTACGGCTGTGACCCGAACCGTGTCCCAAATCGAGACGAAGCAAAACTTGACGCCCTTTAAAAATATCTGGCCATAATTTAAGAGGCTGAACATTATCGAGAGTGACCATAGCTCCGAGCTTAAAGCCTGCGGAAAAATCTTTACCAGAAGCAAAATTGGGAGTAAAAAGTAGGCGTTCTGTAGGCAAATTGGGGAAGAGACTGCGTACTCTTTCTAGCTCTCCTACGGAGACGCATTCAAAGCCTAATCCTTGTTTAGCAAAAATTTTCAGTATTTCACGGTTGCTGTTGGCTTTGATGGCAAAGAATACTTTATCTACTGAGTTTAAGTTAAGTAAAGTTTGTGCATTGGCAACTAAAGTCGGCTTATGGTAGACGTAAGCAGGCGTTTTTTCAATGCTGAGCAATTTTTGGCGTTCTTGCATCCACCAAACAGAATTATAATTAGAGCTTTTTTTATGAATGGTGGAATGATCTAAAAATTCTTGCCTAAAGCTGGCTCCGAAGATTTGCGGATCAGGAATGCCAGAAAATAGCTGTGCGTGCAAAGTTTTTAAGAGACGCTCGGCTTGTGTTTGATCTACTACGAAGGTGAAGTTGAGATCAGAGGCCGCCTGGCTCAGCAAGTGCACTTTTTCCTCTTCAAATATTTCTAAAGTAGGCCCGAGTTTATGTAAATTAGAGCGCATCTTGCGGCCTACCAAACTTAAAGCTGCACAGGGAGCGATTAACTTGGGAGAACAATACAAGCTAAGATCTTGCAATAGCTCCTTTAATTTATGGGTTGTAGCTTCATCGGTGGAGTTATCTAAAGAAACAGTAACGTTACTTTGAGAAGTCGCCACCAAGTCTACAGAAAGGTGGTGCTTGGCGAAAATATTAAATATCTTTGCTAAGAAACCAACTTGCTGCCACATACTTATATTGTTTAATGAAACTAAAGTAACTCCCGTGGAAGCTGTCAGAGCTTTGACACAAATGTTGTCTCCAGAGTGCTCGTCACTAATGCAAGTACCTTCTAATTCTGGTTTTTCCGAACAATGTACATAGATAGGAATATGCGATTCAGCTAAAACTGAAATCGCTATAGGACTTACGATAGGTAAACCGGCAGAAGCCAGCTCCTGAGCTTCATCATATTCTAAGTGACGCAACAAACGAGCTGAAGGGATAAAATGGGGATCAGCAGTGTAAAAGCCTGGTAAATCACTCCAAAAATCTATCTTTTTGGCTTGTAACTTTAAACCTAAAGCTGCGGCACTCAAATCTGAGCCATCTCTTCCTAATAAGACAGGTTCGTTTTGGCTATTAGCCGCTACGCCTCCTTGAGTTACAACAATATCGTATTCTGATAACTGGCTTTGCAAGTTTAAATCGGCTTCTAAATCCGTAAAAGAGGCTTCCAAATATTCTTGAGCTGGCTGTTGATTAGTTCCCGATGTGATATGTAAAGCCGAAGTTACGTCCAATAAGTAAATTTTTTTATCGACGAAGTGACGTTTTAAATATTCATACCCTAAGTTAGAGGTCAGCTTCTGGGCTAGATTTATCAGGCGCACTTTCAGGCGTGGAGTAGCTTCTTTAGTTAAAGAGATTCCCAGTAAAAGTCGATCAATCTCTTGGAAAATATCATCCCAAGCTTCAATTTTCCCTTCCGATAAGAGTTGTGCGGCTAGTTTTGTGTAGTGTTCTTTTAATTTATCAGTTCCTGTTTTTAAGTCTGCAACTGAAAAAGTTCCCCAAGAATTGTTTTCATGAGAAGCAAAACGAATTAGCTCTTCCAATAGAGGCATAATAGTTTTTAAAGATGAAAATACTACTACTGGAAGATGGTTGGCGTCCAGGCACTTGCCAATTTGTACTTCGACATTTTGCCAATCGCGGTCGTTTTTGATGGTATTATCAGAAAATTTTACAATGTTAAATACGGTCACTTATCGGTTGAACTCCTTGAAAAAATAGCCAAGTCTCAGTTGACGGCTTTAAATTCAGAACTTTGTGAATGGAGCAAGGTAAATTCACCACTTTTGGAACGATGAGCTGCTGTAATATCTATAATGGTTTCTGCTAAGTAGACAGGATCGTGACGTACTACAGCTTCTTCATTAACCAAATTAGCTGATACAGGTGTAACTTGCATAGACCTCAATCTGGCTAAATCTGCTTTTATAGGATGAGCTCCGGTTTTTTGATATTTTTGACGCAGCTTATTGGGAGGAGCCAAATTTACCACAATATAGTCGACTATGCGACCGCCAACATGATGGTATATAGCTTGTAAATGATCGGCTGCACTGTATTTATCAGTTTCTCCAGGTTGAGTCATAACATTACATACATAAATTTTGGGAGCTTTTGATTTTTTTATTGCATCAGCAATACCGTCGATTAAAAGAGGTGGAATAACGCTTGTGTATAAACTGCCCGGGCCTAGCACTATACAATCAGCTTCAGCTATTACCTTAAACACTTCCTCTGGTGGTGTACAATGGCATGGCTCTAAGAATACGTCGGTTATTTGCCCGTGGGCTTCGGGTATTTCGCTTTCGCCTTTTATGAGGCGACCGTCAAGCATTTTGGCGCACAAGGTTGTCGGGGTCAGAGTAGCTGGTAATACTCTTCCTCTAATGTTTAAGATCTGGCTGCCTTTACGCAAGGCTTCTTCAAAGTCGTTGTGATACATATCTGTAAGAGCAGCCAAAAACAAATTGCCGAAGGAATGGCCACCTAAACCGGAGCCGTCTTTTTTGAAGCGATAGCGGAAAAGCTCGTTGAGCAAATTTTCATCATCAGCTAAAGCTGTCATGCAATTGCGTAAATCGCCAGGAGGTAAAATGCCCAGCTCTTTAGAGAGACGCCCTGAGCTCCCACCGTCGTCGGAAACGCTTACAATAGCAGTAATATTCGAAGTATGTCTCTTCAATCCGCGCAAAAGTGTAGAAAGTCCAGTTCCGCCTCCTACAGCTACTATTTTCAAGCCGTGACTGAGTTGGCGACGTTCATACATTAAATCGACTAAAGCGCGATCATCATGAGGCTGTTTAGTTTTGTAGATAACTGTAAAGACTCGGCAAGCTGACCAACACATAACTAGCATACCAGTTATAAGCATAAAAATATCGATAAATGTGCTAGATATGTTCAGACCAAAATTATCTTGAAATAAATTTTGGATCGATAATTCTAAAAAAAGCGCGGTCTTATTGGCTGTTAGCAACATCAGACCGACAGAAAACAACAACAATCCAACCGCCAAGGACAAAATCCAACGTTTCACTCCCATGCCTGGCAGCAGCCATTTAAATAAGCTGAATATTTGATTCAATAATTTCATTTTTTTCTGTTGCTATTTCGGTGCTTGTTGCTGAGTTGGAGCAGAATTTGCGATATAGGCAGATAACTTAATATCACGATGCTCTACTGAAGTTTCATAATGTTGCTTTATCATGGCTTGAGCTATTTCCTCAGCTAAAGCCACAGAACGATGGCGCCCTCCTGTGCAACCAAAAGCAACATTTACCTGACGTTTGCCCTCTTTTAAATACTGGGGCAACAAAAAGGTGAGTAAATCTATAATTTTATCAGCAAAAATATGATAAGTTTCGAAATTGTGCAAGTATTCTTGTACAGGCTCATCTAATCCAGACAGTTTGCGCAAATTCTCAATATAATAAGGGTTAGGCAAGAAACGACAATCAAAAATCAAGTCGACATCCGTTGGCGCACCGTGTTTAAAGCCAAAACTTACGATATGCAACTTACTTTGGAAATTTTCTTTTGAGTTGAAATGCTGAAAAATTAGGCCTCTTAACTGGTGAGAAGTAGTTTTAGAAGTGTCTAAAACTAATGAAGCTTTGTCTTTCAAAAACTTCAGCATCTTCCTCTCCTTTAAGATCCCGTTGGCAGCTCTATCGTTGAGAGCTAAGGGATGCTGGCGTCGTGATTCAGCATAACGATGTATAAGCACATCATCAGAAGCTTCCAAAAAGACGATATAGGGCGTTTGGCCCATTTCTTCTACTTGCTTTAAAACTGGTGTTAAATCTGCAAAAAAATCCTTATTGCGGATATCTAAAGCTATTGCTAAATAAAAAATGCCGCAGTTATGGCAAAGCTTTATCAAATCAGGGATCAATACCGGAGGAAGATTGTCTACGCAATAATAGTTCTGATCTTCAAAGCATTTCATCACCTGACTTTTTCCCGCTCCGGAAAGCCCGGTAACGATAACGAAGTTTGGTCTGATATATTCTTGCATTGTATTTCCTTGCCGATAGAGATGAAATTAGAAATTTTCAGTTCTAGCTGAGTCTTGCGCAACTGAATAAAAAAACTCAGGCGGCCGCAATCATTATATACTGTCGACCGCCTAAAGTTTAGAGATATATCAGATTTTTTTTCGGAGCAATACAGATCTTAGCAAATGATGCTATCTCTGCTTGCTATTTTACCCTAATAGATACCTAAGTAATGATCCAACTCCCAAGGATGTACCTGAGTGCGATACGCATCCCACTCCTGGTATTTGGCAGTTTGGAACTGTGACCAAATGTGACGGCCTACAGCTTCACGCAATAAGTCGTCTTCTTGGAAAGCTTGCAAAGCTTCTTCCAAAGAAGTAGGCAAAGTCTCAATGTGGCGTTTTTCAAGATCTTCGGCGCTAAGATCGTACAGGTTGCAATTCATAGCTGGACCAGGATCAATCTTATTCTCAATACCGTCTAAACCGGCACAAAGCATTAAGCCGATAGCCAAGTAAGGGTTGCAGGATGGATCTGGCGAGCGGACTTCTACGCGCGTACTCTTACCACGGGGAGCCGGAATACGGATCATAGGACTACGATTCTTTTCAGCCCAAGTTACGTAAAGAGGAGCCTCGTGACCTGGGACAAGACGTTTGTAAGAATTGACAATAGGATTGGTAAAAGCGGTGAAAGCTCTAGCATGTTTCATCAAGCCGCCGATGTAATGCAAGCAGGTCTCGGAGAGCTGATTGGGAGCTTTTTCGTCAAAGAAAATGTTTTCTCCGTTTTTGAAAAGCGACTGGTTGACGTGCATACCTGAACCGGCAATACCATAGACAGGCTTAGGCATAAAGGTGGCATGTAATCCACAATTCATAGCTACTGTCTTTACAACCATACGGAAGGTTACTACTTGGTCGGCTGTCTTTAAGGCGTCGGCATATTTGAAGTCTATCTCGTGCTGACCAAAGCCGCATTCGTGGTGAGAAGCTTCGATCAAAAAGCCCATGGCTTCGAGTGCAGTTACCATTTGCTGACGGGCAAATTCGCCTCTGTCTACTGGGGCTAAATCAAAGTAGCCAGCTTTGTCATGGGTTCTAGTTGTAGGGCGTCCTTGCTCATCACGCTCAAAAAGGAAAAATTCCGCTTCCGGACCAGCCATCATTTCCAAGCCGAGTTTGCTGGCCTTGGCGATCATTTTCTTTAAGAAACCACGCGGGTCTCCGGCAAAAGGACGTCCGTCTGGAGTAGTGACGTCACAAATCATGCGAGCTTCTTTACATGAACTGTCTTTCCAGGGCAAGATGGAAAAGGTAGCCGGATCGGCCATAAGGCGCATGTCTGATTCTTCGATACGGACAAAGCCTTCGATGGAGGAGCCATCAAAAAGCACTCCATCGTCTAAAACACTCTCAATATGTCTTCCGGGAATACCTACGTTCTTCATTCCGCCAAGAATATCTGTAAATTGCAAGTGCAACAACTTGACGTCGAGATCATGAACCAACTTTACCACATCGTCGCGAGTCAATTGCTTTTCTGACATAGTGTTTTAGTCTCTTTCTAGTATGTTGATGCTGTATTTATTGCTAGTTAGCTTTTGCCATATAGCTTGGTAGCGGACAAGTTCGTATACCTGGCAAATGGACTTATTTCGCAACTATTACAACTGGGCGCAGCATTACGCCCTACCTCCCGTTTGTAAAAACATACGAGAGTGCTTAATTACTTTCGGTTATTACCGCTATAAACATAAACCTTGGGCTCTGTTTTTGTTGATCTAAAAGAAAATCCTTGCTTACCCAGATTAGTTTTAGGTCTTGATTCAGCAATTTTAATCTTCAAAAATGGCTTGGTGCAGAATAAGCTTTAGTAGCTAGGCATTAGCTCTGTTGGAGCCTTAATTATCCGCAAGTTAACGCAGAGAAAAAATTTGCAAGTATAGGAAATAATGGCCTGAGGGCGAAGGCGGCAGGTATGATAGCGGTTCATTTGCTGTGTGCTGTTTTTATAGGGGGACTTTGGTTTTGGTCAGGTAATTTCTCCGGCCGAATCAAATCTGATTTTTTCTCTTTACTTTTTCGCGGTTTTCGCGGTGCACTTTTGGCGGTGGCCGTTTGCACCTTTTTAGCTGCTTGCGTCAGCCACAGCGGTTTGGTGCTAGCTCCTGACGATTCCAGAACCGTTATGTTTATTTTCTTTTCTATGGGACTAAGTTTGGTCTTTATTCCGGTAGGCTTTTTGCTTGGAATTGCCAGGGGCAAGAGCAAAGATTTTGCTGCTGAGTTTAAAGAGGATATGTCTGCTTTTAATACTCAAGACCAAACGCCTAAGCCTAATGGTGATAACTTCCAAAATTATCAGTATGGGAACTTAGGTAGCGCTTCTGGATACGAAAATCCTGAAGCAGCTCGTTCCAGTGCAGCTTATCGATCTGTCGATAAGAAAACCTAAAAAGTTTCATAACAACATGTTTTAATACAAGAAAACTTAGTCTAATTTTTTACAATAGAGGTTCTGCTGAATGAGCAAAAGCAAACTAGCGTTAGGAAGACTGTTGACCGCTATGGTCACTCCTTTTACCCCTACTTTAGAAGTTGACTATAAAAAAGCTGTCGAATTGGCTCGTCATCTTTTGGCTTCCGGGACTAACACTATAGTAGCGGCAGCCACTACCGGTGAAGCTCCCACACTTAATGCTGAGGAAAAACTGCATCTTTTCGAGGTTCTTAAAAACGAATTAGGAGATAAACCTCTGGTTTGTGGTACCGGTACGAATAACACTCAAGCTACTATAGATTTTTCCTTAAAAGCTAAAGAGCGTGGAGCTGATGCGATTTTAGTGGTGGCTCCTTATTATAACAAGCCTCCGCAAGACGCTTTGTATGAACATTTTAGAGCTGTGGCTGAAGCTGTAGAATTGCCCATTATAGCCTACAATATACCTGGGCGTACTGGTATTGAAATAAAATCTTCTACATTGTCCAAGATTGCTTCTATTCCCAATGTTATTGCTGTGAAGGAGTCGCTGCCAAGCTTAGAGCCTATCAGTGAGCTTAGTGCTGCTTTAGAAAAAACTTCTCCCGAACAGGCTGGGAAATATGCCAATTTTGTGGAGAGACGCGCCATGGAAATTTACAGTGGCGATGATTCTTCTATCTTGCCGTCTATGTCTGTAGGTGGCGTTGGAGTTATTAGCGTTACTTCTCATGTAGCTGGAAGTTTAATTAAAGAAATGATAGAAGCTTACTTCGCTGGTGATGTAGCTAAAGCTAGACAGCTCCATTTACGTTTATATCCGTTGTTTACAGGTTTATTTGCTGTAGCGAATCCAATTTTGGTAAAAGCTGCTCTGCGTTTACAAGGGTTTGATGTTGGCGGATTGCGTATGCCGTTGCGTTCGGCCTCAGATAGTGAAATAGAGCAGTTGCGCTGCATAATGAAAGAAGTTGGAGTTCTATAATTGCGTGTTATTAAGGTGGAGTTTTGAATTAAAAGCTCTGCCTTAATAGTTTTTATGGGATAAAGACTTGTATTTGAAAAAAAATAGTGTATAAAGTTAAGCCCCGGCCTTAGGTTGTTGAGGCTGCTGGTGGGGGCTGGTGCATTTGCATTCGGAACTAAAAAAATAGGGGAAATGGTATGCCTGCTGATTTATTGTTGATTGAAAACCAGTCAAAGAAGCCGTTTAGGGGACGTTTTTTTGTCCCCGGTGACAAATCGATTGGACAGAGGGCTCTAATTTTTGCCGCTATGGCTGAAGGAGAGTCCGTAATAAATGGGGTCTCCAATGCTGCTGACTGCCTTTCTGTGGTAAATGTTCTGCGCCAGCTAGGAGCCTCTATAGAAATAAAAGACAACAGAATCGCGACAGTGACAGGCTGGGGAGCCAAAGGGCCTGCTCAAGTGGATGAACCTTTGGATTGTGGAAATTCTGGAGCTTGCATGCGTTTCATTGCCGGACTTTTGGCCGCATCTTCTGGAGTTTATGTTTTAATTGGAGATGAGAGTCTAAGTAAGCGCCCTATGGATAGGTTAGCTGCCGTCCTGGAAAAATTCGGGGCCAAAGTAGAATGCTTGGGGAAAAATAATTGTGCGCCTTTACGTGTAACTGGATGCTTCCATAAGGACAATTTAGAGTGGGCTAAAGAACACAATGCTATAAAAGACAATTGTGTGGAAATTGAAACTAAAAGTGCCAGCGCTCAATTAAAAACGGCTGCTTTATTGGCAGCTCTATCTATGGGAAATTTAAAGCTGACTTTAACTGAACCGTTAAAGAGCCGTGATCACAGCGAAATTATGCTGAGAAAATTAGGCTTTAAGGTTAAAGAACAAAATTTGCCTGATGGCCAGCATAGAATCATCTTCTCAGCCAATGGAAATAAAATAAAAGGTTTCCAATATAATGTCTATGGAGATCCGTCTTCAGCTGCGTTTTTAATTGCTTTAGCTGTGATGAAGCCTCATTCACATATTGTGATTGATCATTTGGTTATAAACCCCACCAGAATAGGCTTTTTCAATATTCTTAAACGCATGAATGCGAAGATTTGTGCAAGATTTTCTAATTATAATTATGGTGAAATGGTAGGTGGCATTACCGTCGATTATTCTCACCTCAAAGGGGTTGATGTTCGTCCCAAGGACATTCCCTTGTGCATAGATGAAATTCCACTTTTGGCTGTGATTGCTTCCAAAGCTTATGGTGTTACCAGGGTGCGAGGGGCTTATCAATTGCGTCAGAAGGAGTCAGATCGTATTAGTATGACTTTGCGAGAGTTAGAAAAGCTTGGAGTAAAGTCAAAAGAATACGAAGATGGATTCGATATTATAGGTTTAAGCCCTGAGGGTGAGAATGGCAAATCTGTCGCTGACAAAGAAAGTGAAAGTTGCGAGCCTGTCATTCTGGACGCTCACGGTGATCATCGCTTGGCCATGAGTTTGGGTGTGGCCGCTTGTATCTATAAGCGTCCTATAAAAATAGTGGGAGCCCAGTGCTGCACTGTTTCTTTCCCTAGCTTTTGGAATATACTGAGATCGGTCTCCGCTTTTAAAGAGACACCGCTGCAAGAGCATGCTTAGAAATGCAAATAGCAAATGTTTGCAGTATAGATAGTTTGCCAAGTTGGCTAGTTAGCTTAGAAGATAAATATCCTGAATTATCTCAACTAGGCTTAACGTCTGCTTGGCAAGCTCTTATTTTACAAAATAAATGCCCTCTTTCAGTTGAATTTACTAAGCAAAGGTTCAGGGAACTGGGGAACAATTTCAGTGGCCAGTTGACAGTTTTGTTTGGTTGTCCTATCAGTCACAGTTTGTCACCAGCCTTACATAACTTTTTCAACTTGGGTACGTCAAACCGGTTTGGTTTATATTTGCCAACGCAAGTTGAAAGTGAAAGCTCATTTTTACAAATATTGCAGCGTTGGCAAGTTCTTCCTTTGGTTGGAGCCAACGTTACCAGCCCATTTAAAGAGTGTGCTTTTCGTTATTTGTTTGAACATGGGCAATTAAGCCGAGAGGCTCGTGCTATTGGCGCTGTAAATACAATTTGGAGTTCGGGTGGAAAACTTTGTGGCGATAATACTGATTGGTGCGGCTGGCTGGCTTCTTGGCGTCACTATATAAAGGAAGAACTTGCCGGACGAGATATTGTTGTTTTTGGTGCTGGGGGAGCTGCTCGAGCTATAGTTTACGCTTTAATTAGATCAAAAGTAAAAAGCATTACAATAGTTAATTCTCCTCGGCGTGGCCAAGAATTAGTTACCTATTTTACTTCTTGGCAGCGAAATGAAAATTCGGATCAAACTTTTATTCCCATACAAAGGTGTTCTGCTTGGTTAGAATACAGCAAGCCTAGCTATGTATATATTCAGGCTACTGTACTTGGCAGTTCCGCTTTTCCTAATTTGACACCCTATAATTGGCCAGATTCGCCATTGGTTTTGTTTAAAGAGTATGGTTGTAATTACAACAAAAAAACAAACAAAAACGAGACTCCCACTTCGCCTTTAGCGTGTGATTTAGTCTATAATCCCTCTCAAACAGAATTTTTGCGTCTAGCTAAAAAAAATGGCTCCAAAACCATGAATGGCTTAGGCATGCTTATTTGCCAAGCTTACCGGGCTAGAGCCAAATTTTTCAACCTTACACCTTCGGAAGCGGAGGAAGAGCGATTGCTCAATCGTTTTAGCTCAGTGTATTCTCAAAATATGAATTGAGCAAAAATTAACTTAAATCGATATATTGGTCGCGCAATCTATTTAAAATTTGCTGACGTGCTCTTAAAAGCTCGGCTATGCGTTTAGCTGTCTCCAAAGGAGTGTAGTTTGTAGTATCGATACGTATTTTTATACGTTCGTACAGGTATTGCCTTTCTTTAAGCAACTGATCTACACGCTCGCCGACATTAGTATTTTGTAATAAAGGGCGCTTTTCGTTGCGTTCTAAGCGCTCCACTAGGCAGTCTCTTTGGGTATATAAGCAAATAAGCAAGCCTGACTTTTGGAAAGCTTCGAAGTTGGCTGGGTTTATTAAGGAACCGCCACCAGTAGCTACAATACGATTACTCGATTGGGCTAATTCAGCACAAAGCTCCTCTTCACGCTCTCTGAACCATTGCTCGCCATGCTCTTTAAAAAGGCCAGATATACTGCCACCATGACGCTTTTCGAGCTCTTGATCCATATCTATAAATTTTCGCCCCATAACTCTGGCTAGCTCGCGCCCTATAGTGCTCTTGCCAGTCCCCATGAAGCCCACGAGATAAATATTATGCTTAGCCATACCGCAGCCGTTTTTCTCCCTTGTATTTAAAGCTCCCTGCTAAAGGCTGCGGCCTTGGTAATACAGAAACACCTGAAAAATGGGCTATAGTTTTGCTCTGTTACGCTTTTGACCTTTTGCGTTAAAGTGTCATTCAAAATTACAGCCGATAAATGTTTTACGACGGTCATTTTTTAATTATGTTGGATAAAATTGTTAATACTGAAATAAATTACCATTTGGGAGAAAATAATTTAAAACAAGTTTTGCAACCAGCTTTGCGTACAAGTCAAGGTCGGGCTTTAGTTGTAGTCGACAGACAAGTTTGGCTTAACCAAGAGAAATACATACGAGAGGCTTTTTCCGATACTAAGGCGTTTTTTTATGAATTTTGCGGAGGAGAAACACATAAAAATTTATATGAAATCCAAAAAATTTACCAAGCAGCTTTAGTCTCTGGAGCTGACAGAAGCATGCCTGTTATTGCTATAGGAGGCGGAGTTACTGGGGATATGGCAGGCTTTGTGGCGGCGACATTTATGCGAGGTTTGCCACTTATTCAAGTGCCGACTTCACTTCTAGCTATGATCGATTCTTCAGTTGGTGGTAAAAATGGATTTGATCTTCCGGAAGGGAAAAATTTGGTCGGTACATTTTACAATCCTCAGCTGATTATTGCCGATACGAGTTTTTTGCGAACGTTGCCGGAGAAAGAATGGACTAACGGATTTGCAGAAATAATAAAAACAGCTTTATTGAATACTGAGTCATTATTGGAAAAAATAGAGGCCTATTGTGTGCAATATCTTAATTATGCAAATGATCATAATAATGAATTTAGTTTGAGTCAAAAGATTATCACAATTTATAAAGACAAAAATTTTCTTAAATATTTGATAGAAGCCTCTGTTAAAACAAAAATTTCGCTAATAATGTCTGATCCTTTTGATCTAGGAAAAGAAAGATATAAGCTAAATTTAGGTCATACTTTTGCTCATAGTTTAGAAGTATCTTCTGATTATAAATTGGCTCATGGACAGGCAGTAGCTATCGGAATTATCGGCGCTCTTCTTCTCTCGGACAGTTTAAAAATTTTAGAGGAACCGATTATAGCAAGAATGAAAAGGCTAGTCTGTTTTTGGGGATTACCTGCGGCTATTCCTCAGGGACTGGAATGGGAAAAATTCGCTAAAAATTTAAGTTCTGACAAAAAACGGAAAGGTGGACGCAATGTTTTTGTGCTACCTTTAGCGGAAGGCAAAATTATTCAGAGCGCAGATGTGGATTTATCCCATATAAAGAGAGTTTTCGACAGCTTGTCTGTGGCCTAGCTTGCGAAGTTGAGAGGGAATAAACTGTGGCGAAGTTGCGTGTATTTGTATTAAACGGCCCAAATATGAATTTGTTGGGCACTAGAGAGCCCGGCATTTATGGAAATATGTCCTACGATCAGCTTATAGAGCAGATCTCTTTTTGGACTTCTGAATTAGATATCGAACTTGGCTATGCTCAAACGAACTCCGAGGGCGGTATTATCGACTATATCCACGCTTCTTATGGCCAGTTCGATTTTGTAGTGTTAAATCCGGGCGCTTTTACGCACACTTCATACGCTTTGCGAGATGCCATTGTAAGTGTAGGACTTCCTGTTATCGAGGTCCATTTAAGCAATATCTATGCTAGAGAAGAATGGCGGGCTAAATCCGTTATTTCTTCCGTTTGTGTGGGTACTATTGCTGGTTTGGGAGTTTATGGCTATCGCTTGGCTTTGGAAGCTGGCAAGCATTTTCTCAGTTCAGCTTCTGCAGATAATAGTAACGCTGTGTCGACAACTATTTCTGCCCCCATTAGCCGAGGAAGCAGCGCTCAGCACTCTAATGCTCCGAGCACTCATGTTTTGTCTTTGCCTTCTGCTCCTACGGTCAAACCTGCTCAAGCGCGTACCTCTGCTGCTCCTTCCATAGTCTCTGTGCCTGTAGACAATGTGGATCAGGGAGATTTAGCCAATTTATTTGTTCCTACTCATAAATATGAAGTAGCTAACGAAGGTGGAAATTTAGGCGGTAATGTCGGCATTAACGAAATACAAGGTTTCCCCGAAGAAGGAGCAGTAAGCGTTTTTGCCGGTAACGATTCCGATGGAGATGACGAATTGTCTCCCGAAGAAAGAGAGAAGCTTAAAGAATGGATGGGAGAAGACTATAGCGAGCCTTCTCCGGAAGACTATCGGCTTGGTGGCGGTATTGCCAGGACTAGCGATGATGTTCCTGCTTCGACCCCTTCCGGATCTTACTCCAGCTCGGAGTATCCCTCTGTATCCACGGCAGCCAATCAGTTCGTGGCTAGTCAACAGAGCGTTGGTAAAACGGTTACCCCTCTTAGCCAGTCTCAAGCCTCTGCTACTAAGCGCTTGACTATTCCTATTAAAATTAAGAAATAATGCCTATTCGCACTTTTAGTGCACGTTTTGGGGCCAAAATTAGGAAGGTGAAAAAAGGCCTTCCGCTGAATTGGCCGCCTAGTCTTCGAGGATACTATATTGCCCGTTGGCCGTCTCAGTGTTATATGGAGCGAATGCTTTTTTGGGGGGACTGGGGTGACGGGCAGTGGTTTTGCCCAAAATAGGAGGAAATTGTGAAGATTAGCTATCTGTCGTTAGTCTTGGCTGCCGCCTTTTGCTTAGGAAGTTCTCTTCCGGGTAGTGCTGAGCCTGACAGTTCTGTGAGTCACTCAGACGGTGTAAAGGTGTTAGCTGAGGCCGCTCCTCAAAAAAGTGCCCCTTCCAACACTAAAGTAAACAACCTTAAAGGGTCGTCTGCTTCTTATCCTGTTTCCGCCATAAAAATGGGAGGCAAAATCCAGCCTGGTGATGATTTGCAAATTGTTTTCAGCGTAGCTGGTCCGCCAGATGAAATTTTGCCTATGCGTGCTAAAAGCAAAGCGCCCGATGACGATTATATTCATTTTATTTATCGCAATCGTTTTACCATCAACATAAATAAAGCTAATGTCGTTCAGAGCATTATGGTTTTTGGCAACAATATAGAATTAGTTGGTGTGCCTTTTAAAATTGGCCAGAAAACGGCCGATGTTTTAGATAAATGGAAGAAGCCCGAGCGTGAAGTTAGTAATATGTATATTTACTACTATCGCGGTGTTTATATTATCTGGGACAAGGATAATCCAGGCAAAATTGACAGAATTTATCTTACTTTGCCTGGTAAAGTAAATGAAGATAGCAAGAGTAGTGCTGTAGGTTAGTTTGGCCTTTTAAGCTTGCATACGTAATTTCGAGATTGGCTGCAGTTGAAATCTATTGAGCTGCAGCCAATTTTTCGGTAATAGAGATACAGTTAGGATTATTTTCTTTTGAGCAACAGTGTTGGCTTTTTGAATATTAGCAAACCCCCGGGCATGAGCTCACATAATGTTGTGGCTTTCGTGCGCCATTTGTTACCTCGTGGTCTAAAGGTTGGCCATTTGGGTACTCTCGATCCTGGAGCTTGCGGAGTTTTACCTTTAGCCATAGGCTGGGCAACTCGCACTATTCAGTATTTTCCTCCAAATCGCAAAGCCTATAGAGCAGAAATTACTTTTGGTATAGAAACTGATACTCTAGATGCTCATGGACAAATTACCGCTACTGCTGTTGTTCCTGAATTGCAATTAGGAAAAATAGAGGAGTTGTGCCGCTCTTTTGAAGGCGAACAAATGCAAGTACCACCGCAAATTAGCGCTTTACATGTAGATGGTCAACGAGCTTATATGCTTTCACGCAACGGTTGCGATTTTGAGTTACCTCCGCGTCCGGTTACTTTGTATAAGGTTGAGTTGTGTCGACTCGAGAAAGATAAAGCTTTAATCGATGTGGAGTGCAGTGCTGGTACTTATATTAGATCTTTAGCTAGAGACTTTGGTAAAGCTTTGGGATGTGGTGCGCATTTATCTTTTTTATTACGTACCCAAAGTGGCATTTTTAAATTAAAAGATTCCTATGCTATTGAAGATTTGCGCTCTCGAGGTATAGACAATTGTTTATGGCCTGTAGATAAAGTGCTGAAGGCTTCATTGGGTCGTTTTTGTAGAATTAAAGGACAAATTTTCCAAGGCGGACAAGAGTTTTCGGAAATTTATGGTAAGGAAAGTGAACTTATCGACGTCAATTCATTTGACCTTGGAGACAATTTTGCAGTATATAATTTTGACAACAATGAATTTATAGGCGTCGGTGTTGTGGTTGAAAGTAACACCGATAGCGGCAAGTTTCTCCGTTTGGAGCGTTTGTATTTGAAAGGAGTTTAGTGCAGTGTCTATTGTCTTTTGGGGGCTCTGCCCGCATCCTCCGCTTTTAATTCCCGGCATCGCCGATTGCGCTAAAGAAAAAGCTGCAATTACAACAGCTTCTTTTAAGCAATGGGCTCTCAAGATAAAAGAACAAAAGCCGGACCGTCTGATTATTATGTCTCCCCACGCTCCAGCTGCTTCGTCAGCTGTGCCGATATTTTCTCTTGCTTCTTTAAGTGGTTCCATGCAAAGATTCGGATGTCCGGAAGTTTTCTATAGTGTCGATTGTGACACCGCTTTTATTGAACGTCTATCAGCTTTATGTCGCGAAGAAAATTTTCCCCTCTTAACGGTTAATGATGATTTAATTAAACAACATAATCTGGAAGTAAGTCTTGATCATGGCACTTTGATTCCCCTACATTTCTTAAAAGAAGCAGGCCTTGATGTGCCTATAGTTCTGTTAGGCTACGGCCCTGGTTATACCGAATTGTATATTCAATTAGGTAAGCTTATTAAAAAAGTAGCCGAGGAAGATAACGAGAAAAAGACAGCTATTATAGCTTCTGGAGATCTTTCCCATCGCCTTTTGGAATCTGGACCTTACGGTTTTAGCCCTTATGGTCTTAAGTTTGATGAAACTATAAACCGTATTTTAGACAGCGCAGAAGCCGATTCTTTGCTTAGTTTTAGCCATGAAGAGGTGAATGAGGCTGCTCAGTGTGGTCTTTATTCTATCGCTATGCTTTTAGGCAGCCTTGAAAAAGAGGAAATATGCACTAAACGTTTCTCTTATGAAGCCCCTTATGGAGTTGGCTATTCTGTAGTTGGCTATTTGCCTAAAAATGTCGATTTTAATGGTGACAAAGATTCAGCGGATAATGTTGAGGCTGACGACAAAAAAAAAGCTGCCTCAGAAAAAAATAGTACCAGCGCTAAAATTTCTTCGCCGTTAAATTTTATGGGGTGCAAGCAAGTTGGCACGGCTAAAGTTGAATTTTCCGATTTAGCAAGTAGCAAAAATACTAAAAACGCGCTTGAGCCGCATTTAGAGTTGGCCCGCCGTAGTGTTGAAAATTATGTTCTTAATGGTGAGTGTTTATCCTTAAAAGAAGATGAGTATCCTACTTTGCAAAGCCCAGCCGCTGTTTTTGTTACTTTGAAGAAACAAGGACAATTGCGAGGTTGCATAGGTAGTTTATTGCCTATAGAAACTAGCCAAGCTAAAGAAATAGTGCGCAACGCCATTTTGGCTTGCAGTCAAGATCCTCGTTTTCCTGCTGTCTCTGCTGAAGAGTTGCCACAATTGCAATATCAAGTATATGTGCTAGGAGAGCCTGTAAAAATCAGAGGACCTCAGGAATTAGATCCCAAGCGCTATGGTGTTATAGTACGTAAAGATGGGCGCAGCGGAGTCTTGCTTCCTAATTTAGAAGGCGTGGATAGTATTGATATGCAATTGCGCATTGCTTGTCAAAAAGGTGGTATACTCCCTGAAGAGAAGCCGGAGCTCTATCGCTTTACGGCGACAATCTACGACGAGTAGGGACGCCTTTTAGGTAGTACCTATGCTTTACTTATATTTGCGGAAAAGTATATGTCTAAACAAGCTGACAAAAAATCCCCGACGACTTTAAAAGCCGATACGGAGTGTAAAACTGAAGAACAAGGCTCTTCTGAAGGAACTGATCACCAACTAGGTGCTGATAGTTCATCTAGTAAAGAGGCAAAGCAGGCGGCGGTTGCTCAAGCTTCTGATGGGGGAGCTGCGCCTACGCCCGCTTATTTAGTAGCTTCTTTAGATTGGCAGAGTAGTAAAGAATATTTAGCTAAAGTAGGCTCCGGAGAGATCTTTCCTGAATCTGCAACGAATGGAAAGGCATCCCAGCAATCCGCAAATAACAATAAGGCCTGGCAAGTACCTGTTGCCATTGCTTGTATTGTCTTAGGCATAATGGTTGGACTTCAATATAGAGCTCATTCGGCGAGCACTCCTATTCAGGTAGATGATCGCCGTAAGATGCTTGAATTGGTGCGTACTTTAGAAGCTGAACGTAATAGAATGTCGGCTGAAATTAGCGATTTGCGTTCTCGTATTTCTGATATGGAGACTGCCTCTAATAGAATAGGTGTGGTAGGTAAACAAATTCAGGAACAGCTAAACAACTCGCGTATTGAGGCTGGTCTTACTGGCATGAGGGGGCCTGGCATTGTGGTTGTACTTAGCGATTCGCCTCGTACTCCACCGGCTAATACCGATCCTTACTTTTATATAGTGCATGATGTCGACCTCAGTGCGTTAGTTAATGAGCTTTGGTCGGCTGGTGCTGAGGCAGTCTCGGTAAATGAACAGCGTATTGTTACTCGTTCTTCTATACGTTGTGTGGGGCCTACTGTTTTAGTTAATGGTGTACGTATTGCCGCACCTTATACAGTTAAGGGAATTGGGCCGAGTGATTTGGAAACAGCTTTGCGTATGCCTGGAGGCTTTCTGGATAGTATGGCTGCTTTAATAGGCAATGGTGGACAAGTTACTATCAATCGAGTTGATGAAGTTACCATTATGCCTTATGAAGGTAGTATCGCTTTTCGCTATAGTCAATCTTTTGACAAAGATCAAGATAAAGAATAGCTCTAAAAAGCGATTTGCTGTACTCATATAGGGAGGGCAAAAAGGGGGGAAGCTGTCTTTTAGTCAGGTAGTTAGGAGAAGCGTACAAACTTATGATCCTGGTTATTGTAGGGTTATTGGTAGGCTTGCTTATAGGTTGGGTATTGCCTTTTCAAATTCCAGTTAGTGCTGCCAAATATGTATCAGTGGCATTTTTAGCTGGTTTGGATTCTATAGTTGGCGGCACTAGATCTGGTTTAGAAAATAAATTTAATTTTAGTGTCTTTGTGAGTGGCTTTGTCGTCAATTTGCTTTTGGCAGCTGGCCTTACTTGGGTGGGAGATGCTTTAGGTGTTGAGATCTACCAAGCAGCTATAGTAACTTTCGGTATGCGCATTTTTGTTAATTTGGGCTACATACGTCGCGATTTACTCAAGCAAAAATCGGAACCTTCAGTTATAGAAAGTGTAATTTCTCCTATAAAATAGCTTACGGCTGTGTTTTTTATAGGTAGTTTATAAGTTTGCGTGGGGGAAAAATATTATATTTAATCTTGCTTGGGGCAAAGTAAAGTATGACTGAGGCAAATTGCAAAGCCAATGGAAGTTCTGCTGCTATAGAGCAAACCGGCTCTAACGGTAGCAAAATTGATGCTGATAAAGCTGCATATAGCGATTTAGCTTCTGAGCATCTTTATATTTTGGCTGTCAATCCTGGTTCAATTTCTACTAAGATTAGCGTTTTTTATGGCAGCAAGATTATTTTAAGTAAAGAACTATTGCATAGCGTCCAGGATTTAGCTCCTTATGATGGCTTGCCAGCTTCATCCCAATTGGCTATGCGTATCCATTGCGTGACTGAAGCTTTGAGCGAAATTGGTTTTGATATGGCTTTACTGGATGCTATTTCCTGTCGCGGAGGCTTACTCAGACCTATTCCGCATGGAACTTATGCTATTACAGATGAAATGTTGGCTGAATTACAGGAAGCTAAGTGGGGTGATCATCCTTGTAATTTAGGTCCAATGATTGGTCGTTTTTTCGCTCAAAAATTGCATATCCCAGCTTTTATAGTTGATCCTGGCGTTGTTGATGAATTGCCTCCGCGAGCTTATATCACCGGAATAAAAGAGATACATCGCCGTTGTATTAGTCATGCGCTTAATGCTTTTGCTCAAACTCGCCGTTATGCTGCCGAAATAGGTGTAACTTACCAAGATTTGAATTTGATAGTCGCTCACCTTGGAGGTGGAATTTCTATAGGCGCTCATAAGCATGGGCGCTATATAGACGTAAATAATGCTTTAGATGGTGAAGGCCCATTCTCTCCTGAGCGGAGTGGCTCTTTGCCTGTTGGTCCGCTTATCGACCTTTGCTTTAGCGGTAAATATACCCACGCGGAGTTGCGCCGTCTCAATAGAGGAAAAGGCGGTATGCTAAATTTGGTTGGTACAGCTGATATGAAAGAAATAGAGGCTCGTTGCTTGGCAGGTGAGACTGAGTGCATCGATGCTTTTGAAGCTATGGCTTATGCTGTATCTAAAAATATAACCGCTTTGTGGCCTGCTTTTGATGGCGAGAAAGTAGATGCGGTTATCTTAACCGGCGGAGCTTCTCGAAGTAAAGTTCTTGTAGATAAAATTAAAAAATATATTTCAGCTATAAATGTCACTGTGGTAGTTTATCCTGGAGAATTAGAAATGGTCGCTTTGGCTAGCGGAGCGGCTCGTGTTTTAACTGGCAAGGAAAAAGCCAAGAATTATTTTTAGCACGAAGTGGTTTGGAGGTGCAAATTGGAACAAATTTGCAATTTAGAGCAACTTGTGGAAAGTTTGCAAGGTCAGGTTCTCAAGCGTTTAGTAATTGCCGCAGGCCACGACCGTTGCACTATTAGAGCTGCTGCTGAAGCTGCTGATAAAGGTATTGCCAAAGTCATCTTAGTTGGCCATGCCCAGCAAATAAAAGACATATGCTTAGAATATTCGATAAATCCAGATCTGTTTAATATCATAGATGAAGCCAGTACCTTTGGCGCAGGCATTATT
>ERZ808258.44-NODE-44-length-83229-cov-8.648616_pt1 | contig 83229 bp, 141 predicted proteins | sample MGYA00521280_ERZ808258 | MGnify/ENA primary metagenome ERZ808258 (study PRJEB31516, sample SAMN03275585) | gut metagenome | biome: mammalia-associated habitat; material: feces | host: Papio cynocephalus | place: Kenya | collected 2012-07-19 ...
CTCCTATTGAATAGAGTGGTCTTGTCCTTTTCTTCAAGAATTCTTCCTTTGAAATTTTTCCCTGACATCTCTTGATGAAGTTGTCCTTCCCACCGAAAATGATTCTCTTGTCTTCATCCGTAGATGCCTTTATCTGCAATGACTCCTTTATTGAACTGTGTATGAGATAATAGTTCATCAATGGTATGTTATTGACTGTCAGACTCTTCAACTCCTTCTCTGTGATATCAGGGTTGTCCATAAGCCTGTTGTACATAAAATGCAGACAGGAATTGTACTGTCTGATATACTCAAACAACAAGTCCTTGTCTTCATCACTTACTCTGTATTTCAGCTTTATGGTTGTCATATAAATATTTATGAAAAAATATTTTTGTTATTTTTTATGGTAAATATGGATGAATTTTATTATTTTTATCAATTTGGATACAACACAATATAAAATTATGATGTAATGAATTTGCAGGACTATTTGATTTATAATCTCATACAAGAAAATGATACAATTTCTGGTGATTTTGCATCATTTCTCAATCATTATTATGGAAACATAAGAGAAAACAATATAATAAGGCAATATGCGTTTGAGAAAGGAGACAATAAAAATGATGTTCTTGATTTCCTGAAAGAAAAATGGGACATTGACTTGAAAGGAGTGGTTTGACTATGAAAAGAATATGCAGATTTATAAAGGCATTATGGAAATATATATTGTTTGGTAAGAGGGTTTCTTTTATTCAGTATATCACCAGACTCACTGATTGTGAATATTGTTCTTATCTTGATCAGAACAACTGGACTTGCAAGATATGCGGATGTTATGTTGACAAGAAGGCGAAGATGTCAACCGAAAAATGTCCTAAACATAAATGGCAGTGATTGTTCACTGTCATTTTTCATAAATAAATAAGAAAATTATTTTTTATTGAAATGAACAATATTCTTGATTACAGAAGATTTCTTGATGAACTTGAAACATATGAAGAGATAAATGAGAAGAACAGTTTAAGAAATCTGTCGAACAGGATTGCATCACATAAGGTAAAATCGGAACTTTCTGAAGAGATTGAATTGAGTCAGTCAATCATGACCGGAATAAAGGATGGTCTTGAATCATTGAGTGATAATTTTGATGAGATAAAGAAAGATATCAACAAGACAGATGACAAACATCAAAAGGGTGAAAAGGAAGAGATGCTTGATTCCATCACTAAACTGATTGAACAATCGAAGAAATCTTCATGGGATTTGAATGATTTGATTGATGAGGGTGAGATTGACTATACCGGATTTGTGGCAAACATAGGATTTGCAACATTGACATATTTCGGTGTTCTTTTGTTTCCTATCAGGGCAAGATTCATTGTCCATAAGGGTTATAATTATTTCTTTACGACAGTCAAGAACACCATACGAAAGGCACTTGTGATGTTGCAGATAAATTTTGACCAGTTTGAGAATCTTATTATCACAAAGGGATTCCAAAGCATGGACTATCTTGACAGCATGGAGGCATTGTCAAAAGCAAGAGATTTTCAGGAACTTGCACTGACTGAACTGACAAAGAATTTGAACAAACAGAAGACAGAGACAATCTCAAAGAAGTTCAAGACCATCGAGAATCAGTTCAAACTTCAATTGTCTGCACAGACCGCTGCACAAAAATCATCAAATGTATATAATACACTCAATGATTATAATAACACATATACAAAATCTCTTGAAACATTGCGACAATATTCACAAGAAGACGTGCAGAAACATCTTGATTCAATCAAGACATCGATGAACAAGATTGCAGCCGGAGATCCGGATCTTACTGCATATGGGGAACTTATTATCGCCGCGGCTGAAGAACATGCTTACAAAGTATCGACTTTGATATACAACAGGTTCGCGAAGATGACGGAAGTGTTCAGTCTTCCAAACCAGAAGAAGATGATAGATCTCATACGGGAAGCCACACAGGAGAAAAATGACAATGATGTGAAAGAAAAGAAAAAACTGATGGATTCTGAACATGCGAAGGAAAATGAAGAAAGATTGAATGATATAAATGAACGGGGAGAGAAAATATTCAAATCCATTTCCGGTGCATCAATAGGGAAACTTTCAAAGGATGGAAAGTATTCCGACATTTCCGGTGCATACAACTGGACATATGATGATTTCAAGAAACTCAGCAAGGATGATCAAGAAATCTTTATGGAATGGTTGGGAATTCACAAGGATGTGTTTGACAAGTGCAATGATACATTGAAGGTTGTGATGCCTTCTGCTCATAATGACGGATACTTTGAATACATTGATTCTCTTATAGACTATATATCACCTTGTATAAGAGAAGAGAACATCAATGAATCATTTGTACAGTCATTTGATGAATATATAAATGAGGCAAGGTCAAAGAGATATTTCATAGATATGAACAGAGCAAAGGAACAGGTTGATGACATCAGTAAACTTTATAAGGATAACAAAGATGTTGCCATTGTTGCACTTGAAATCATAGGAAACAAATTCACAAGAAGTAAATTTGCAGATAATGCTGAAATTATAGTTGATAAGATTATAAAAGCACTTGATTCAAAGACAAAGAAGAAGGGAAGATACAATAAGGTATATATTTCTCTTGCTACATATGATATACTGACAAATACAATAATTGGTTTGAAGGAAGACAGATCACATGACTATCAAGAACTTTTGAAAGATGAGAAAGTCAAGGATAAATAAACTGAATGGAAGATAAACATTTATCTTCCATTTTATTTTAAAAACATATCAGTAAGTTTTTGTATGAATCTTGAATCTCTCATACTTGTATTGTAATATCCTACCCATCTGCAATCCTTCCAGTCAGTTTCTCCGTTGAGACAATGATATTCGTCAAAATTTGGTACACCCTTCTCACCTATGAAATTATAGTATAAGTCATAAATGGTAATTCCATGTTCTGTCTGGTAAGGATATTTCTCACACATCTCAATGAACTTATATTTATTGAAAGGACTGGGAATGTGTGGGTTGAAGAACCTGCAACCGAATCCCCTGTTTGGGAATCTGTTGAAACACATAAGAAGACGTTTATACCATATTCTTGACTTTGCCTGTTGCACAAACCATGGAAGAGTATATTGATTGTATATCTTCATATATCTGGGGATTGTGTCTTCCCAGTATGTGTCCTTTGTTATGAACTGGTCATCACTCCACATTATGAAGTCATCAGTGAGATCGGGGATTGTTTCAATAGCCTTTCTTACCTTCTCTATGATGTTCGCATCCTTATCATGTGTATATATGTCATCTTGATAAACCCATATGATGTCATTTCCCAGTTCCTTTATGGGTTCAATCTGGGAAATTATGATGATTCTTTTCAAGCATTTGAAATATTTTTTGATGCTTGCCACTGCAACCTTTATCTCAAAGTTATTGTTCTCATAACTTTTTATACCCAGTGGTATCACCACATCATGATTATCAGTCATTATGGTTCATAAATAATTTATATATTTATGGGTTGAAAATGGACATCAATTTCAACAAGGTGATTTCATATTCAAAGGCAAACTGTCTTCAAAGATCAAAGGCATTGTGTGCCACCTATGTCAAGAAGGCATTTGAAGCCGGAGGTGCCACATATGTATCAGGAAATGGATGGAACAATCAGAAGTTCTGCAAGAAGAACGGATTTGAACTGATAGGAGACTTTGTTCCTATTGACAAAAATCCCCGAGCACATGGAGATATGCCTATACAGTTTCCAAACAATTATGAACAAAAACCAGGAGATATATGTCTTATAAAACATGGAATATATGGACATATATGTTATGCTACCGGAACAGGTATAAATGACTGGGTATCTGACTATTTTCAAAAATATCCCGGGCAACAGGATAATACTGGACCATATTGTTATAACGGAAATTATGAAAGAATTCAGTTCTGGAGACATTCATCTATAATGGAGGGTGCTGTTGCAATCACAGAGACACCATCTGGGGAGATAACACCGGATACAGTAAATACAAGAAACCCGACAAGTTCTTCATCACAGGAACAGGAAACCATAACATCAAATGAACTATATGGTATAGGAGACAATGTGGATACAGGACAATACAGTACAGTTCTTGGGACACACATGATTCAAAGACAATAACTTATAACTATGAATACAGAAAGCACACCAAATAAAGTATATAGACTTGCGGATGCCACAAAAAACAAAAATACTGTGCTTGAACAGTCCGATGCAAGAAAAGCAGAATTCCAGTCATTGCAGAATTCTATGGCATCAAAAACACCTGAAATGGGAAGAAAGATAATCCTTTCACAGGAGATGTATAACTCAAATATATTAAAGGGAGATCAGGAATCAAAAAAGGAAAGATTTTGAAAATCTTTCCTTTCATTTTTATACAAGTTGTTGAGACAATATTTCAATCTTGTTCCTTATTGCAAACCCGAAATTGTCAAGAGTCTTCACACACTCCTCAAAGAAGTTTATCTGTGTTCTCATCATATTCACCTGTTGTTTCAATGCAGTGCAGTCAGCGGACACAAAAGCGGATTTTTCCTTGTCATTCAATTTGATGTCATAATTCAGCATATAGTCTCTGTATCTTGACACTGTCTGTTTGTCAAGTTCTCCCTGTTTCTTCTCAACAAGCATCTTATATTTTGCTATCCTTTCCTGAACCTGCTGTCTGTATGATAACTGAAACACCTGTGCTTCAGACAATTTCCTGTTATCTTTCATCATATTCACCAGTTCAATGACTTTGTCATTCCATTCTTTGCGTTCATCATTGAGACCTTTCTCAAGTTGTTCATTTACTTCTAATGTCTTCTTGTCATCAAATGGTTTCATGATTTATAACATTATTGTTTTTTCTTTCAAGTTTTTGATGAGTTCATCAAGTTTTTCATCAGGTTTGAACCTGACAATCCCTTTGAGTTTTTTATTTCTTGTTTCAAGATCCTTCTGGAAGTCCTCAAATTCTTTATTGATAATATCTGTCATATTGATCATATAATAAAATATAACAAACTACAAAGAAAGTATCATATCAACAAGTTCTGGCTGTGGTGAAACATCAAATTTATCAGGTCTCACGCTGGTGTGACTGTATATTCCTTTGACAATTCCCATATATGCTTCTTGATGAAAGTCAAATGCTTTTGTTGGACCTTCTTTCTTTATCCATTCATAAAGACCTTTATGAAGATCTATATTATCTCTTTTTGAAATATAAAGAAGAAGTTCTTTCAATGACTGTAATTGTTTGTCTGAATATTTGTGCCATTCTGTGTATCCCCTGAAAGGTTCTTTCAGTTTTATCATCTGATCTGGTTTCACAATGGAATTCACATAAGTCCTTCCATTCTTTACCCATCCCATATTGCACATTTCAATTCCTACGGCATGCAGGGCAAGATTTGTGGAACCACATTTACCTATATGGTATGCCTGATTTCCTTCGGGATAAACATGAATAATCTTTCCGTCATTTATTGTTCTTCCATTTGCAGCATTTTGTCCACCTATGACAAATTCTGTTGCCACTCTTCCTGCACTGTCATGTGCCCATCCGTCAACAACCTGTTTCGGGTCATCATTCCCAGCAGTGTGGTGAAGAATTATATATTCATTCTTATATACCCCATTAAGGTATTCTGTTTTCGGAAGAAAATAATCCTCCCAGTTCGGTTTTGATAAAAACATTTTATTATAATTATTTTTATTCAAAAGAAGGTCAAGAGTCTGTTTTCCTACAATTCCGTCAGCAACAAGTCCATTTTCCTTCTGAAATTTTCTCACTGCATTTTCAGTCTGGTTTCCGAAAAATCCATCATCATTAATGTTCAGTGTTCTCTGGATGAGTTTCACAATTTCCCCTTGACTTCCTTTTCTATATATTTCCATATGAAATATCACTTTTGTTTATTTATGCTGAAATTCATAAATATATCATATCTTGATGTATAAATAAGAAACTTATGAAGATAAAGAATTCTTTGAGCACTTTTCTTGAACAGGCAATGGTGATGAACAACAACAGTCTTGAAACTGTCAATAAAATAAGCGATGCTGTATCTTCGTCTGAGGACAGTGTCAAACTTACATTGACAGACCCAAATGACCCTGATAATTCTGTTGAATATACAATACCATCTTTTGGTTATCTCAAATCAGAGATAGACAGACTGTCGGCAAGCATCAACACAATGTCAAATATAACTGACGGTGCTGGAAGCAGAGTAAGGTTGTCTGACGGGTCTTATAGGAAAATTATTGCAAGTAAGATACCTAGTGAGGCACCTACAATAACAAGGGTGGATGACATAACCACTTTCAACTTCAAGTCAAACTGGTTCTTTGAGGATATGTTGAATCCGTCCCTTTATATAACTCTTGATCTGTCTGATCAGATAAGTGAAGACACAGAAAGGATTATGATACAAAGATATATCCTGAAATGTGATACTCAAAGTAAACTTGACTTATTCTCTTCAAAATTAAAAGGCAGAAATGATATTGATTACAGGGAGTTTCTTACTCTTGTAATAAACAATAAGATAAATTATACTCTTGATGATGAAATAAAGAATCTTCCACCAAGAACAAAAAGATATTTCGGAACATTTTCTGTCATAAGGATTACAACCGAAAAGGATTCATCAGGAAACAATGTCAAGAGATATATACTTGATGGTCTTGAATTCACGGATACAAGAAGTGGATTTGAGAATACAAGACTTCTTTCTGTAGGTGATTATGTTGAGATAAATACTACACCTACAACTACAAGATATAAGGTCATATATGTAGATTCATCTGAAAACAAGGTGGGTCTCAAATGTGTGGAAGGTGCAGAAGGTGTAAAAATAGGTGCTGATACATTGAAGATAAGTGCTTCACAGGATACTGAAGTGACAGCTGACATTCCTATAGGATTTGATGAAAGGGAAGTCATATTTGTCAAGGCTATTGATCCGGATTCAAATATTCCATCTAACAAATGGTCTCCAGGAACTGCTTTTTACACCAATGAACTCACATATATGGACAGTAATGGTGTATCACAGACATTGCAGAAGTTTTATCAAAAAACTGTTGTTGATTTCGGACAGGTATTGCTTTCATATGCACAGGACTACTATCCTACAGTAAGAGAAGGTATTACTCCTAATGCACCTGTATTGAATTATGCAAATGGTGAAGGAGACTTCAAGATTGTTCAGATAAACAACCAGCTTACAGAATCATCCGACAGCTCCACTTTCAGAAGTCTTGTTGCTGACAAGTTAAGGGTTCAAAGTGAATTGAACAATATTGCCACAGAAATAGCAAAACAGAAGGAACTCATACAGACAACCCAGTATACTTCAACAAATGAGAAACTGAAGGCACAGTCAACTCTCAATACTCTTGTCAATACGCAGGAGACACTGACTTCAAACTATAACAGCATAGTAAATAACATCAAGTCAAAATATGAATCTGGAACAGTATCTTCCCCAAAATATAGAGTAAGGGGATTCTGGGATATTCCGGAATCGAAAGTAAGCTCAGCCACAGGTGAACAGAAGATTATCAAGTTCAAGATAAGATACAGATATTTGAGTGAATCTGGAAATACAAATAAAGAGGAGGAATTCACATATGTTTCCGGCAATTCTGTTGTTACTGGAAGATTTTCAAACTGGAATGAAATCGAGTCAAAACTGAGACCCCGTGTAAAGACTGCAACCGGCTGGGAATGGGAAGACATTGACACTGCAAATCCAGATGATGTGAATATCAATCAGCTTGATATTCCTATAACATCAGGAGAAAAGGTTGAGATACAAGTGAAGTCCGTCAGTGAGGCTGGATGGCCTGCAAATCCGCTGGAATCTGAATGGTCAGATTCCATAGTAGTATCCTTTTCCGATTTTGCGGAACTTCAGGCGGATGACATTTCCGGACTCATTGACCAGAACAATGTGGATGCAGCTGTTGCCAATGTGAGCAAGATGTTCAGTAGTACTACTGAACATATGAGTTCAAGTTTCTATACAAATGACAAGTATTTTGCCCACACCGCAGAATCCATCACATCTGGATTTTTGTCTGCGGAACAGACACCTATTACATTGTATGACAAACTTCAGGACTTGCAGAATCAGATAACATCCGTCATTGAGCAGATAAATGGAATGAACGGTGATTTGAATGTAGTTCTTGTTGATAATTCTGATGAAGAAAAGACATATACTCTCAATGAGGGTGGAACTACTTACATAAATGCCGGAAATTATCTTGCGGAAATAGCCAAACTTGATTTAAACAAACAGGATGGTGCAATAATTACCAAGACATATTACCTTGACATATCAACCGATGCACAGTCTGGATTGTTCCTGCTGAGTAAACTTTCCGGAAACAGAATGTCAATGTGTCCGAATACAATAAAGGATGATGAGGGTAAATATATAGCAAAAAATCCATCTACAAATTCAGATGGTAATGATTATGCAGGTAATGATTATGAATCATATGATAATATAATTACACCTACCACATCAAGCAACACATATTATATGGAACAGGGAAGATATGATCTTGTTCCTATAAATCTTACAAACACCGAACTTCTTGATTTTCAGATAGGTTCTCCAAGTATGTATCAGTCTGCTCAATGCAGAGGACAGTTTGTGTATTCAAGATTCAGAAACATAGGTGATACATTTGATATGTATGCCAATAATGATCTTGCAAAGTTTGTGTATAATTCAAATTATATAGATTCAGAATATAGTGGATATACAATTGATGAACAGTATTATAAGGATGTTCAGAAAGTAGTAGGGGAAACTGATAAAAATTTTGATACTTTTAAGAATGAACAAATTGTAAGTGAATATAATGATTTGACAGGTTCAACAGTAAATGCTGAAAGTATAACAGATAAAACTTTATTTGCATCTGTGGGGGAAATAGTATTGAACAGACTTCCAAAGACATGGAAGAAACCTGAATCTGCAAGCATCAGACTCTGGAATAATTCAAAGATATTGTTGAGAGCAGACAATGTGAGAAAAACGGGAACTGTATCATCAAGCAATACAATCACAGGAAGACTTGTAAAGAGAGTAAATGGTATCAATACCGCAAACAGATCAACATATACAATTATTCCAAAGATTCAGGCTGCATATGGTTTTGCAGATATGAAGAATTTCATAGGAGGGTTTGAAAATTTTGATACTGATGGTGATGCTTCATTCCAGACAACACACAAGATAGGATATGAAGACAGGGACAGATATGCAATAGGTGAGAATACTTGTAATTCTTATTTGTTCTTGAGTCCTGTAAATCATAATGAGATTCAAGTTGAAGGAGACACTTTGAATTCCACAAAGAGTGTGAAGTCAGGAGAATCATTGAGAGTTCCTATCATATATCAGTTCAGGATGAAAGATTATAATAATAATATTTTCGGAAAAAGTGGTGATAATAAATTGATTGAATCCAGTTCAGAAGTGAAGAATGCAAAATTTGCAAACATCATAGGTATTGACATCTGGACAGGAACAAATGATTTGAAACCGAAACAATATGATATTATAGTCTATTCCACATATGGAAGTGTTGTTGATACAAACACCAGCAAGACAAAGACTTCCACACAGACATTGACAAGTACGGGTATAAACATTGTCAATAAACTTGACAGACTTGTGAATGACAACAAGACACTGACTTCAAGGAGAAACATCACAGGTTCAACAAAACTTTTGAAATAATTGAAGTCATAAATATAATAAGAAAATAAGAAATAAATCAACAAATATGGATAAGAATTATAACTATAATTTTGAGAACAGGTATAATGATCCGGTAAGTAAGGTGAGTTCAGAAATTCTCAATATGAATTCCTGCAAGGAGTCTGATTTACCTAAAACTCCTGCAAAGGACAGATTTTACCATACTACTGATACAAACAAGTTCTTTTATGACTGGAATGGAAAGAGATATCAATTGAATATACTCAATGGTGGTTCATCCGATGAACTGACAAAGGAACTTGAAAAAATCAAGGAAGATATTGCAAAACTTGATCCAGATAAGATTGATGCACTTGAAGGTAAGGTGAATGATGCAGCAAAGAAAGCGGACGATGCGGCAACAAAAGCAAATGATGCTGCAAGTAAGGCACAGGAAGCAGCATCAACCATAACTGACAAGGCAAGTATGGAATATGTTGACAACAAGTTTGCTGAGGTGAAGTCTATCACAAATGTGGAGACTGTGGAGACAGGATATACTCTTGTATTGTCTGATGGTTCATCACTTTCTGTAAAGAATGGTGTTGATGGTGCAAAAGGAGACAAGGGTGATACAGGAGAGATGGGACCACAGGGACCACAAGGTGAAAAAGGTGAACAAGGACTGCAAGGTCTTCCTGGAGAAAAAGGAGCTGATGGAAAAGATGGTGCACAAGGTATTCAGGGAGAAAAAGGTGAAAAAGGTGACACTGGAGAACAGGGACCACAAGGTATTCAAGGAGAACAGGGACCACAGGGACCACAAGGACCACAAGGAGAAAAAGGTGCAGATGGTAAGGATGGTGCAGGTTTGACTGATGAGGACAAGGCAAAACTTGAGAAACTTGATTCAATTCCAGATAACTTGAATGAAGGTACATTCCCTACAATTGATGATTCCGGAAATGTAAATGATGATGCTACAGCAGGACTTGCCACTGTTGATAAAGTTGTCGCATATATTGATGAGGTTTTGAAAAAAAAAAGTAGTGAGATAACGACAGATATAAAAGACTATGTATATATAAGTGGAAGCAGATATGTAGATGACCAGACTGTACCTACTCCTATATATACAATGAACTGTTTTGAAATAGATGCCGATGCTCTTGATGAAGACAAGGGTATAGAAATCATATCAGATGATGAAATCGTAGGATATTTATCAGATGATTCAACTGATGGAACCACATCATATAGTCAGTTATTTTCTATAGATGTCCCTGATGGATATACAGTAGAACTTCATATGTGGGATGATGATACCAAGGCATATTTCAAAGAAGTATTTCCAGTTGAAGCAAATCCAAGATATTCACAAAAGAAATATGGAGATAAAACATATGACAGTTATATACGTTATATAAGAAACTCTTCTATAGATGATCCTACACATAGATACTATGATGTTGATGTCATTGTTTCTACTGCAAGATGGAAAGTTGTATTGAAAAAGAAGGATATCAAGGATGTGTTTTCAAATGGTGGAACAATCACACTTGTAGATAATACCGAAATTACAGAACCTCTTGCTCTTACAGATGGAAAGAGTGTAACTCTCAATCTGGGAGGAAAAACACTGACACATTCTGGAGGAACAGATGATGCAACATGTTCAACTATCAAGATTACAAACGGAACATTGACAATTGATGGAACTGGAACAATTGATGGAGGAAGTGGTGATTATACCGAAAGAAATGTCATTTGGGCAAAGGGTACAGATTCAAAGGTAATCATCAAAGGTGGTAATTTCAAAGTAGGTGAATATACTGGAACAGAAACGGGATGGTATGACTGTATATATGGAAATGCTGGTTCAACCATTGAAATATATGGAGGAACATTTGAGAACAAGAACACCACAAGACCTGTATGTTTGAATATCCAGAATACAGGGGACAAGAGTAATATCATAGTATATGGAGGAAAGTTTATAAACTATGACCCATCCACAGGAGATGATAAGCTTGGTGGGACATTTGTTGCAGATGGATATGAATCTATAAAGGTTTCAAATAACCCTGTAATATATGAAGTTGTAAAGAAATCATAAAATATAATTATAGAAAATAAGAAATGGCAAAAACATATATTAGTGCAGCATCTGGAACTGCAAATATAACCAGTGCAAGAAACATCACAATTGCTGCTCCTTATGATGTAAGAACAGTGGTTGATACATATGATGACTTGTTTGTAAAATCAACATTTGGTTTATCATCAATGTATATAGGTATGTCTGTTATCACTCTGGATACACAGGAAATCTATATACTGACAAAGAAACCGGGTTCAAGAGACAATGAAGAGAAATATAGACAAAATATTGGCTGGAAGAAAGTAGGTGGATCTGAATTCAAACCGGAAGATTATATAGAATACTACAAATCACAGCTTGGTGCAAAGGTATTGAGTTCGGCAGATGATCTTTCAACAATAGATTCACCTTATGAAGGACAGTTTGCGGTTGTGAAGGATAATCCGGATACATCTGAAAATGAAAGTGGACTTTATGTGTATGTCGTATCCGGAGACAATGCAAACTGGATGAAAATTGTATCTGGTGCAAGTGCAGGTTCAGGAAATGTTGAGTCTGTAATAACCACAGACGGAACAATTCCATCATCGGGAGATGGTATCTCAATAAACAAAAATGATGCATCAGCATCAGTTGTGGAGACATATGCAAATTCTGTAACGGAACTTGCTGCGAATACATATTATACAAGTAGGGGTCTCAATTCATATGATGACAATGGTGGAAGTCTTTCTGGTGAAGATTATATAATTCTCTCAAATGGTGGAGAATCTTATATCAAACTTTATTCAAAGACACACGCATCTGGAAACTGGATAGAACTCTGCATCAAGGATGATACACTCGGCATCGCAAAAGATGATGTAAAATATGTAGATACATCAGATGTGGAACACACTATGACAGATGATGTATTGACTCTTCCGAAAGAAGGACTTATCAGGTTTGCAAAGGCATTGAAACTTACAGGTCTTACGGAGACAAGATCAACTGGTGGATCAGAATTGAAGTTTGGTTCAACAGGAAGCACATATGAGGATGTTGATATTTATACATCAAACATATTGCCTGTAATTTATGCGTATGCCAATGGAACACAGGTCAAAATCTTGACTGAAGCAGACATTCCTGAAACAATTTCAGATGACGAGATTGACAGTCTCTTTGATAATATATAATAAAATTTGAGAATAAACAGAATGGACAACAAAAAATATTTAGATTTTGAAGGGCTGAAGAAATATCATGACAATCTTGTTGAAAAACTGAAAGACCTCGCATTTGATCCTCAAATGATGTTTGATGATAAGACAAGTCTTGTAACTCTTGACAATTGGAATCATGATAAATATGGAAGGGTGTTCGGTTTGAAGAAGGGACTTATGGTTACAGTGGGAACATCCATATGGCAACTTGAAGATCCAGACAAATTCAAGACAAAACTCACAATGATAGGTATGTCTACTGATGATAAGGCAAAATTAACTGAAACGGAACTGGGGTGGAAGATAGTGGGTTCAACAACAGATTTTGATGTGGATGAACATACATTGAACTTGAAGAAATAAGAAAAAGGTCAGGAATTTTCCTGACCTTTTTTCAATATATAATCTTACCATCCTTATTATAACCCCTTATGAAGGAAGTTATCTTCTTTATATAATAATATCCGGAATGGATATCATGCTTTCTCATTGCATCATTGATATCATATCCAGATAACCAGTCAATATAAAACAAAGTGAGTTTTTCACCAAACTTTCTGTTCAATGTATTGATGACCATATCAAAGTCTATCATAGAGTCAACATATGAATAAGTGAATGGTTCAATTCCCTTGAAGTCAAATGTATGTTCAGTCATTGAATTTCTATGATAAAGTTTCTCCCTTATGAGATTTGTTCTGAAGGATGTACACATATATTTCTCATAAACATCCTTTGAATAATGATGACAGTCTATGATATCATTTACCTTGATGATTGTGTCATGAAATATATCTTCGTCAAATAAGATGGTGTTGAATTTCCTGCAGATGTTCTTCAGTTTCTTCTTTTCATAGTCATAATTGTTTCCCATAAATTCAAGAAAAGTTATACCTCCAGGTTCTTCATCATTATTCATATCAAAAAACTTTGCATATATTATTATAATACTTGAACACACATAAAATAAAAATAACAAAAAGACATACAAATAGTTGTATAAAATCCATAAATAAAATGTAAACCATTTTATTATGATTATAGTCTCTCTTACATCCTGGACAAAAAGGATAAAATATGTAAAGAAGGTTATAGAAAGTATTATGAACAATACTTTGCAACCTGATAAAGTATATCTTAATTTAAGCATAACAGAATTTGAAGGTATAAGTCTTCCAGATGAACTTGTAAAATATTTTGATGCAGATGAAAGACTTGCCATAAACTGGGTCAATGGGGAGAACACGAAACCAATGAAGAAGGTATTTCCCATATTGAAATATCTTTCAGATGATGATATCATAATAGATGCAGATGATGACATTCTCTTTCCAAAAGACTTTATCGAGAACAGAGTAAATGACTTCAAAAAATACAGTTGCAGATACTGCATAACATCAAATCCGAAAACAAGCATAGGTTTCAATGGAGAAATGAAGGTAGTGTCTGCAATGTCATTGTTCACAAAGAAAATGTTAAAGAACTGGGAGAAAATACTGACGGAAAATATTATAAAGACATATAATGATGACAGGACATATCTTCATCTTCTCTGGCTGAATGGATATAAAAATGTTCCGTGTTCAAAATATGATGTCTTTGAACTTCTTGAAAAATATAATCTCAATCTTGACAACAGTATGACTGAAAACAAGATACACCTTATAGGCAAGAAATATGATATGGTTATGCAAAAGGAATTTGAAAAAATATCATCTGAAAATATAAACGATTCTTTCGGTTTCTGGAAAAATGAAAAATCTGTTGCTATAGTAGCAATATCAAGACTTGAAAATGACTATATAAATGAGTGGATAGGACATCATCTCAATATTGGAATAGACCATATCTATGTATATGATAATTCATCTTCATATGAGGAAAAACTGATGGGTGCAGTATATGAGAAATATCTTGACAGAGTTACCATCATACCTGCATATGACAAGGAACAATATCAAATTTCTGCATATAAGAATGCATATGCACAATATGGAAACAAGTATGACTACCTGATTTATATTGATATTGATGAGTTCATCATGCTCCAGAAGGACAAGAACATAAAGGATTTCATAAAAAGGTTTCCTGATGATCTTGAATGTTACAGGATGAACTGGGAGATTTATGGAGACAATGAAATTATCAACAGGGACATATCTTCAAGTGTAATCAAAGATTTTACAAAACCATCATTCAATACAAGAAAGAACACATACACCAAGTCAATAATAAAAGGTGGTCTTGATAATATAGATTTCATATCAGTCCATTTTGCAATAAGAAATAAAAATGGAAAAAGATCTGAACTCATCACGTATTTTGGTGATATGAAGAATATTACAGAAAAACTTTATGGATATGAGAAATCACTTAATATACATGATTATGATTATACATATGTAAAACTGAACCACTATATGACAAAAAGTATATGTGAGTTCATATGTCAGAAGATGAGAAGACCTGACGCCGCAAGAAATTATGACAGGAACATAGACAGGGATTTTTTTAGATATAATACAAAAACAGAAGAAAAAATCAAGGTATACAATCAGTCTGGATGTGAATTGAAGTATTTCTTTTATTCACCTAAAAAGTTTGAAAATGCCGGAGACTATTTCAACAAAATACTTATAGACAAATTATATTACTGTGCGAACAAATCAGTAAAGGACTATGAAGATCCTGACATTGCATTATGTGGTTCAATACTGACACATCCTATGTTGAAAAATTCAAAATATATTGTAGGGTGTGGGTTTCAAAACAGCAAACTTCCTACAAATAACAACCCATACTCATATCTTGCGGTCAGGGGACGACTTTCAATGAATAGACTTTATGAAAATGACATAAATCCAGAAAATGTAAAATTTGTTGATCCAGGACTTATGGTGTCAATGATATATGACCTGAAAGACATATCAAAGAAATATAAGATAGGAATAATTCCGCATTACATAGATGAAGACATCATAAGAGAAAGATATGGTAATTATAAGATAATTTCTATGAAGACTACAGATGTATTGTCTGTTTGCAGACAGATAAAGGAATGTGAAGTCATATTATCATCAAGTTTACATGGGATTATATTTTCACATTCCCTTGGAATACCTGCATATCATATAGAACTCAATCCTTTACAGGAAAAGGATAATTTCAAGTTCAAAGACTACTATTCATCATATGACAGAAAAATTCACTATGAAAACTTTAAGTGCAATGATTTCGCAATACCATTTGACAGAATTCTTGAATATGACAGAAACAATAGGGGTATATGCAATCCATATGAAAATGAAATAACAAATAAACAAAATGATTTTTTGTCTGTTCTTCCTTATAAAAACTATTTGAACAGAAAGTTCATAATAAATGATATGACTGACAATAATGAACTTATATATCAAAGAAAGGTTATAAAGAAATCAAGGATTGAACAATTACGGGATGCAATAAGAAAAGGAAATGTCATCAAGGTATTGACAGACAATGGGTATGTATGGAAGATTGTGAAATAAAAATGGAGGAGACTTTAGAAGGTCTCCTCTTTCAGTTAGAATTGTTGTTTGTCTATGCCTACCAGTTTGTATAGATCATCTTCCTTGAACAGGACAATCTTGTCCGGGATTATTCCTTTGAATTTGTTTCCAGTCAGTTCCGAAAGAGACAGGCGGAGTTCACCGTTTTCGAATAATGCGTCTTTGTAGTATTCCGCAAGGTGATGACCATCTATACACCCGTCTCTGTCCGTAAAAACCGTGAGCATGTCATCCAGCCTCCACTGGTTCTGGTCTACCCAGTATTTTGCAGTCCTGTTCTCTATCTTTCCAAGTATTCCTCTTTCTGGCATAATCTCATCTATGAGCTGGTACACATACTTGGTGATGTTATATTGAAGTTCTTCCTTTCTCATAGTAATTATTTTTTCTTTCTATCCAACGGTTCCCCGCTCTTCATTTTCTTATAATCATCGAACGTCAGGTGTGAATAGTTCTTCATATAGTCATTCATTTCGTTCAATGATTCTTCTTTCTCTGTTTCAACACTCTTCTTGATTTCATCTATTATTTTCATCTGCTCCTTTATATTTTCCACCACTGACGGGTTTGTGTTCAGTCTCCCTCTCACAAGAGAAAGAAGTTCCTGCTGGACAGTCGCCTGAAAATCATTGTTCAATTTATTGAACTTTGCATTTGATGTAAGTTTTGTCAATACTGCCTGACTCAATGATTTGAGTGTCTTGTCAAGTTCACCTATGTTATCCTTTATTCCGAGTTCCTGTATCTGCTGATACATCAATGGATTTATCTGCTGGACCGGTGACTGTGGAAGCAGTGGATCCTGATTTACAAAGAAATTATTCATACCTGACGTTCATGATTATTTTATGTTATGCGGATGGTGTGGTCGTGCTTGATGTAGAAGTCCAAGGAAAATAACTTCCATAACCTGTTACCGTAGGAGTTGAAGGAAGCACAAGCTGTCCTGTTATCATACGACAAGTTCTTCTGTCAAGGTTATACTGTGCCATAAGTTCCGCTTTCTCGATCTTATTGTCAATGAGTGCATCCTGATAAGGACGGATTGCAGCCATAATGTCCACTTTCTTGTCAACTTCACTGATTTTGCTCGCAAGAATGTCATCACTATCCCTCTGTCCCTTATAAAGGGCGAAAGAGTTATCAACATCATTCTTATAGAGTCTGAAGAAAGCATTGTTCATTCTGTCAATTTCTTCAATCTTTCCTTCATAATACTGCTTTGTGGTGTTGAGATAGTTTTGACATTGAGTCCTTTCAAGATAAAGTTCCTCGTTTGTCATACCTGTCTGACCTCCACAAGTGGTATTTGAACTCTTTCCATTCATAAGACCAAGAATACCACCTGCACCATTGAGTGCTGAAAGTGCTGTCCCAATTATTCCTAATGTCAACCCAGCATTTATCTTTCCATTCGGGATGTGTTGCTCATTCATATTGTCAATTACTTCTGCCATAATGTTGTTGTGTTTGTTTGTATTGTTGTTTGTTTGAATTGCAATTCATATAAAGAATATTTGAGAAGATGAAAATTGAAAAACTTTGTTATTTTTATATAAACTGTATAAATTTTATTTTTATGTTTGGTTATAAGATTATCAAAAATGAAGAAATTCTGGATCTTCAACAAAAGTTATCCATTACACAGGATGAACTTGTACGTGTTCAAACAAAAAATTCAAACTATGTAAAGAGAATTGAAGATCTTTCATCTGAGAATGATGATTTGAGAGCAGAACTTCTCAAACTCAAGAAACAGAAAGTTGAACTTCTCACCGATGTTGCATCAGAACCATTGAAAGTAGAGACAAAGGTGAAGAAGAATATCAGGAAAACAACAAAGAAATCTGGAACAAACCAGAGAAGAAAAGTTGTGCATAAAGAAACAAATGAATAAAATTATGAAAAAATTTGTAGGAAATGTAAATGGAAAAGCATTTGACAATGAGATAGACTTCAATGCTGCAGCAAAGGAAGCAATAAAGTCAAATGACGGTCATCTTTCAATCTCATCATATTATTTATATGATGTCAAGAATCCAAACAAGATTGAAGACAAGGAAGACAATGATGAACAGAAACTTGAAAAGAAGAAAATCAATCTCAATAAGGAGGACTATATTCTTGTAGACCAGAAACCAGATTCAATCAATGGATATGAAGTGTCATCAGATTTATATGAAAAACTCATCAATGCAGACAACAAGGATGAGATAAGAAAGACTGTGGAAAATCTGTTAACAAAGATTGAAGACAGTTCAAAGGATGTTGAAAAGACAGTCAAAAATCTTGAGATTGAACTTGAATCAATTCAGGATGAACTGTATGATAAGAGAGAATATGCAAAGGACTTGAAGTGGAGGAAACTTTACTATAATGAAATAAAGAATGTTCTTGATAAAAAAGTTCCTTCAAAGAATAAAGCAAATGATAGAAAGGATGCAAAATCAGATTTCAATAATATTGATTTTGGTGGATTTGACATCATTGCAAATGACAGTCTTTATTCCATTCTCAAAAAACTTGGTTTATAATGACATATAAAGGAATACAAAGGGGGGACAAAGATTACAGACATTTTACCTTTGATGAAAATGACTTTATAGTAAAAAATAATATAAGATATTATAAAGTCAATTATGGTAAAAACAAACTTGAAGGTCCCAATGCAGAAGATGAGATAGGTTATATAGATGCACCAAACATCATAGTGCTCGGGGGGAAGAAACCTTCATTTTCAAATCCGGTTCAACCAGAACCTGTTGTTGAAGAAAAACCTGTTGAAATTTCAAATCCTGAACAGCAGGAGAAGGAAACAAAGTCAAAACCAGTTTCAAAGAAGCCACAGGAACAGAAACGTCCAGTAGGAAGACCTAAAAAGATAAAACCCGACACTGATCAAATAACAACAGTAAGTTCAGAAGTATCAAAGACACTTCTGTCTGGTTTGAATACTGTGAAGAAGGACATATTTGAATACACTGTCAAGGAACTTGTAGTAAAAGATATTGATACATTGAAAGAACAACTCAATCTTCTCGGATTAGATGGATGGGAAATGTGTGGATTTGACACATACAGGACATTATTTACAGATATAAAAATAATGGCGATATTCAAAAAGAGAGTTTCATAAGAAACTCTCTTTTTTATTTTCTCTTGACTCCACCGAGTCTATCTGCCCATTTTTCTGTATAAAATTTATAATATCCATTATGAGTATAAGGGACCCATTTTGTTCCATATATTCCTGCCCAACATATAGAAGGAATTCCTATCACAAACAGGTAAAGAGGTCCAAGCCATCTTGATTGTATCTGGTGTCCATGTTCATGTTTAGCCGTGAATTCACTTTGAGAGCCTACCATAATAGTATTTCCGAGTGAAATACCTCCAGGAAATGACTGAAGATAATAGATGGTTATTCCACCTATCTTTCTCTTCTTTTCTCCCTTATATATGAGTCTTACAAACAGACCCACAAGATTTTGAGGAAGTTGCCAGATATAAAGAATAATCTGCCAGAGAATTTTGAAGATTTTTTTCATAAGGATGTTTTTTCTTATTTATGACTTATTCATCAACTTCATCATCCTGAAGTTCAAATACCCTGTCAATTCTTTCCTTTACATCATTCCATATGGATTCGATCTCCCTTTGATATTCTTTCATAGCAGTGTTGTCAAATTCCGGCATATAGTGGTTGTCTGTTTGAATCCATTCCATAAGACTGACATCATTATCCTTCTTTGTCTTCAACCACTGTTTCACGACATCGGGTTCAAGATCGGACTCTATGTCAAATATGACATCATTTATATTCACCATATCACCGTTTTCAAATATGATGTCTGTCATATATTCATCCTGACCTGACCTGTCATATTTCACCTTTATCTTTCCTTTCAGGTTATGTTTCCTGAAAAACTGTTCCAGATATTCTATATTCTTCATAATTTTCAAAAAAAAAGGAGTGAACTCTCATTCACTCCATATTTATGTATTTCAGGTCATTTGAGACACTTTCAGGACTTTCCTGATAACTTCTTCATCCAGACCCTTCATCTCTCAAATAAGACCATTTCTGTTATGAATAACTCTCTTCCTTGAGAACTTCATCAATCTTGTCATATCTCTTCGAGTCAAGAACTGATTTCAATGCCTTGTAAGGATCAAGTTCCCCAGAAAGTATCATCTTGACATTATTGACAGAGAAACCAGATACAAGCACAACACCACATTCATTTTTAGTGAGCTGGATTGCATTGTTTCTTGAATTGACATTCCAGAAGATAAGTCTCGGAAGTTTGTATCCATAACTTTCCCATATTCTCCTTATATTCTCAAACAATGTATTATATCTTGACATTACCACATCATGAGCACTATATCCATAATATGTGGTTGCATCATCAAACTCCATATCTGAAATTATAAGAATATTTTCGGGAAGTTCATCCTGTGGAAGATGATTATCGACAGCAGTCTTCAATATGAGATCAAATGTCTTCCCAATATCCGTGTTCGAGCAGTCATTGTATCTGTTTATCACATTCATCTTATCCGCAAGACTGTTGCAGTCAGAGAAATCAATGAAATGGGGGTTTGAAGAAAAAGCAATGACCTTGTCCTTGAATTCTCCTTTGCATCTCTCGCTGAAGAATATAGAAAGAGACCTTGACACATCAATCGCTCTTGATGAAGTTCCCGGAAGATGAATATCCATTGAACCTGAATTGTCACACACACATAATGTATTTCCTACAGAAGGAATATCTTTCAAATTCTTCCAGAGTTCTTCAATGGCAATATCTTCCTTGACATTTTCATAATCTCCCCATACATAATACCTGTGTCCATATTTTGCATACACTTCATAAGGATAAAGTACGGAAGCATGCATAACTGCTCCTGTTTCAGGTTTTGAAAGATTGGTAAGATACTTGTTTCTCCTTTCTTCATCATGTCTCATAAATGCATTATAATATCTTGCATTAGCATTTGATGACACCTTGTTATAGTCAATCTCTGACCACCTGTTTCCACAGGTCTTGACTTCTGTGACATCAATATACTTACGGAGAGATGAAAGCATTTTTCTGTAATCAACACTTGCAAGACCAAGTCTTTTTGAAAGTCTCAATGCAACTTTCCTTGCCTTTGCAGAAGCATTTATTGAAGGCATCCACTTCGCAACAAGAGAAACTGTCTTATTTTCAGACATTGAAATGAGATCCTTTTTCAACTGGTTTTCAATGAAATCATATATTGCATTTGACAGTGGATTATCATCAGAATCATTCATGTCAAGAAGATTAATCAAGTCCTTCCATCTTCCATATTCAGGTATAAGTGGAACAAGATGAATTGCAATGTTAGGGTATCTGTTATAAAGATTATAAAACAGACTGACAAATGAATCCCTTTCACCAAGACCCTCTCTTACATCGCGAAGAAAGAACAACCATTTTATAGTATCTATACAATTTTCTTCAAGAGCATCATCAAACAATTCAATTACATTACCTGTAATATTCTCATGTTTTGATGGAACAATGAAGTTCAGATCAACAAGAGACTTCCCTGTGGTGGAATATCCCGATGCACCATTTTCTGTAAGTATCATACTCTCATTTCTGTCAAGAGTCTTCTTCAGTTCATTCATCATAACTCGTTCTTTATAAATGTTTCAATAATAAAAATAACAAATAATTTATAATTTTTTCATTTCCCTGTCAAGATCTCTTTCCTTTATCACCTTTGACTTGTCATAACTGTGTTTTCCCTTTGCAAGAGCAACAACAATCTTCATAAGACCATTTTCATTTGAATAAAGTCTCACAGGAATTATGGTAAGACCCTTCGTCTTCACAGACTGATGAAGTTTTCTCAACTCATATCTTGTAAGAAGAAGTTTCCTGTCCCGTTTCGGTTCATAGTCCTTATATGCAAAACCGGAATCCTTGTATGGGGATATGTGCATATTCTTCAAATAAAGTTCATCATTCTCAAACACACAGTAAGAATCGGACATATTCACATCACCATTCCTTATGGACTTCACCTCACATCCCTGCAAGACCATACCAGCAGTATATGTATCGATGAATTCATAATCAAATCTAGCCTTCTTATTCTCTATGTTTATTTTATTGTTCATTTTCATTTTCTTTGAAATATAAAAGTGTTGGACTGTTCTTATGAATATCCAGATTTTCCGGATAAAGTTTCCTGAATTCAACCGGATTGAAAGGATGACTGATGATATGATATCCATGTAATGTAGGAACAATATCAATCACATTGACATCATATTTTGAACTGCATTTGTTCACACAGTCTTCAATCCTGTGAACTTCATTCATATCCTTTGTGTCAATGTCCACAATCCATGAACTATTCTTGTCACATGCTCCAGTCTGTCCGCAGGCCGTATCCACAAGAGACTTCAGACTATGATAGTCCTCATTTGATATGTCTCTTGCAATAAGTTCAAGGGACTTGAGATTTATCTGTTTCCATGACTTTTTGTTGAGATTGATATATGCCCTTGCATTGAAGATATCACACAATATCCTTATCTCCTTCATCTTATATTCAAGATATTCAGGATTTGACACATAGTATGTTTTGACCGTCTGCACACTTATCTTCTTACCTTCCGGTTCAAACTGTGTCCTACCGTCCTTCCCCCTATGGAGAATCTGAACTACATAAAACTCATTCTCTGCACATCCCGAAATGAGTTTCTTTATCTGTTCGGTGTTGTCTACTGTCATAATCAAAAATCATTTATTTCGTTGTTGCAAGTCTCATACCCGTCATTATAACCATAACCATATATTTCCTCAAACATCTTTACAAGACTTTCTATAGTCTTGTTATCCAGTTTGAGAGTATTCTTCATTTTAGGAATCATTATTCTATTGAAAATATCATTTACCCTATAACCTTCTAAACCTAAATAGTATTCCTTCATGACCTTTATTTTTATTTCTGCAAAGATAACAACAAAATTTCAAATTTCCAAACAAAATCAAAAAAAAAATGGATTATTTATCCATTTTTTCATTTTCCACAAAATTGACATCAAGATCAGAATCAAGACAATCAAGAACAGTGAAGTCATCACACAGGTTTTCTTCAAATTTCTTACACTTGTGACATTTGAGACAAAGGTTTTCAGGAGACATATGATTTCAAATTTTTATATACTATATTTATAACTACATGCAATAAACATATTCATCATATTCTGTTCCTTCAATATTTCCCAACATCATGCATCCATCCGATGCAGCCCCGTATTCACAACTGTCATCAAGGCAATCAAGACTGAAAGCAAAATAATTCCAGTCAATCGGAATATCATTCTTATGTGCAGTTATGAACCTGTCAAACATATCACATACTTCTTCTCCATAAAGATTGAATTCAGGATCATCAATATGTTTCCACTCAAATATAACATCATCCATATCTCTGGCAGTTACAGAAACATTGATGTCATACACATCATCAAGACCATCCATAGTCCTGTTTATCTTCACCAGACAACTATAAACATTCTTCTTATGGGATATGCACCAGTCAATAAGATGTTGACCAAGTGCATAAAAAAGAACACACCACTCACTGTTCTTCACATTTGTATGGTTTGTGAATAAGGACACATCATTCCTTTCATCATTTGATTTGAGTTTAACAGTTTCAAGATAGTCTCCCTTTATGTCCATTTTTTCTTTAAGACATTCATCTTTCCACCATTCATTCTTTTGATTATAATACCATTCACTTTGTTTATTTTGAGCATCCTTAATATAATCAATATAATCTTTCATAATTGTTGATTTGAAATAAAAATAACAAAAGTTGAGAACTATTTCTCAACTTTTTCATCCTGTACCTTCTCAACAAGTTTCTTCACACAGATATGAACAATATCATTAGGTGAAAATCCAGTCTTTGAATTCATAAGTTCCTTGAATTCTTTTGATCTGGTTATATAATCACACAAGTCTTCCATTCCACAGAGTTCAGTCAAATCAATGGACTTTGCATCTCCCATCTTATAAAGACCTTCAAGATATTTCACAGAAGTTGTGGATTTTCCATAATCAGTATGTCTCACATACCAAATACCATCAGGAAGATATTCAGGTTGATAACATACCCCATAAGGTATATATCTTCCATTGTCATTCTTCAAATAAACATTATCATCTTTCATAAATCACAAATAAAAAAATTATTCATTTTCCTATCCTAATTGTCTGTGTCAATATTTCCTTTTTCAAGAAAATCAGACAATATAAGATTCAGTGCATCATTTATTGCATCATATTCAACAAGACATTTATCCTGAACCTTTGTGGATTTTTTTAGTATGTCTCCATTCTTATTCATTATGTCATATTCATATTCATTATTTCCTTTATAATAGACATTTAAGAACTTTGAATATGGTTCAGGAAGTTTAGAAAGCCATGTATTAATGTCATCAAAATGACAACTCATAGGAATTATAATATTTCCAGAATCTTTGAACAATTTTCCTGTATACACAACTGAATTTACATTTCGTATCATCTCCACAAACTTATCGACCAATATAATATTGCCATAATCTGGTATCTTATAATAACACTTGTATGAATTTTCTGTATCATAGAATTGATTTCCATGAAATGATTTCTTCATCTGGGGTGTCATCCAATCCATCCCATATTTTTTTTCAAGTATTTTTTCATAACCTATAGGTACATTCACATCAAGTCCGGACAGGTTCATCACCTTCATATCATTAAACCACTCCCTTTCGTAGACCATATCATCAATATGATTTTTACTTATCATTGCAGAATCCATAAGTTCATCAGTATTCTCTTCATCATATTTTCTCATGATTTCATCAAACTCATCAGGTGTATAAGACCCCTTATATTTCAATATTGAGTCAATATAATCTTTTCTTTCATCCTTGTCATCAGGAATATTGTCGAGTGGAAACACATCAATGAATATACCCCCTTTAATACCATCATATATACATGTGGATGAATACATCATAGTGTCTTCTCTGACAATCCTCAAAAACTTTCCATGTCTTTTGTCTGCCATAGCAAACGGGGGTTTTATCTCTTTCTTCAGAATATCAGTAAACTTGTCATAGTTTTTTCTGATCATACACACATCAATATCATCATCCCATGGGATTATCATACCATCTCTTACACATCCAAGTAATGATCCAGCATAGATAAACCATTCGATATCATATTTCTCACATATTTTTTTCAAGAAGTCAAGAATATCCAACTGCACCGCCCAAACTTCTTTTTTTTTCCTGTCTATTAAAAAATCATTTCTATTCTCTGCTTCAAAGAAATTGTCAGGAAGACTTATATTTTTCAATTCAACCATATTATTCTATATCTTTTATATTGTATATATTGTTCTTTATCTCTGTAGTAGATATCCCGGGGGTTCTCGGTAAATATTTGACCTCAAATCCATAATCATTCAAGAAGTCAAATGTACCTTCCCAGTCATTGCCCCAGACAAACATATTTGCATCATAGTTCAGACCATCCAAAATCTTGTCATCAATCAGAGACATTTCTGGAAATACAAAATCCACATACCTTATGGACTCAACCACATTTTTTCTCTGTTCATAATTCAGGATTGTCCTTTTACCCTTTTGAATACAAAATTCATCTGTAGAAACTCCCACAAATAGTTCATCACACATTTCTCGAGCTTTTCTTAATATATTTATATGTCCGGGGTGAAGGAGATCAAATGTTCCGTATGTCAAAATTCTTTTCATGTCTTATTGTATGTATATGTATGTCAATTAATGTTTTATTTTCATTTTTTCCGTTCCTGAACAGATAAGGAAATTCCTCAAATATCACACCGAGATAGAACCCTATAAAACCTGTAAGAAAAAGAAATGCACTGTCAATGAAGATTCCTGTCAAAAGCAGAAATATACCCACCCACACAAAATAAACCAAATTGTCAAGAAACCACTTCATAATGAAACTTTTATAAAAAAGATAACAAATAATCAGTCGGTGCTTATTTCAAGTCCATATTTGTCAGCAAATGTTCTGATTCTTTGATCAATCTCTTCTGTCTCAATCTCCATTCTTGACCTTGCACTATCTTTGATTATGGGCCTGTTGTCGCAGACTTCCCATATCCATCCTCTCAATTCCTCGATGTCCTCACAATCCATATTGAATTGTGAAATATCAAAACCCCCTTCATTGAACTTATCAAAAAGGTATGCCGTCACGCCTGACACAAATGATGATGAATGAAGTTCTGTATACCATTTGTCTGATCTATGATCATCCTGCACCAGATATATTTCAATGTCGAACAATACTCTTCTTGGTCTTACATCATCTTTTTTTCTGTAATAAATTTTATAAACCATATTTTCAAAACCCCTTTGTTTTCTTAAAATCATCAATAAGTTCCTGAACAATCTCATCATTAGGCCAATTCACTATATGACCAGTCTCGTCTACATCAAACACTATATAGTCTCCAAATTCATAATATACACTGTCATTGAATGCAAGTATTTTAGGGACATAGCATTCATATGAACATATCATCTTCATATTTTCATCAAGAAGAGAATAAATACCGTCATCACATACCTTGTAATGAATGTGTGTCCTTAATCCATCAGGCCAGTTCACTATATGACCGGTTTTGAGATCAATCACCGGTCTCCACCTGTATTCATCATCTCTCAATTCAACAAAGGGCATTTCTGGATGTGCATTATCGTCTTCCTTGCCATTTATAACCCCATCCTCCCAGTATCTCACTCCCGCATCCACCTTGAAATATCTGTCCATAAACTTTTTATATAAAAATAACAAACATCGAGAAGATGTATCTCTCGATGTTCATCACATATAATATTTCTCGATTTCAATCTCTAATTTATTTATATTTGACCTCTCCCGAAGTTCTATGAATCCCGGGACATCCTCTTCCGATTTCCTGCAATTCCTTCTGTGACAGAATCCAGTGAATCATCCCCTTTATCAGTTTCAGGTTCCTGCATCCGGCGAACATCCCATCAACAACCAGAAATGGATGTTCAAAGTCTATCTTCCATCCAGACAAGTCAATCGTCTCAAGACTCCTGCATTCATTAAACATTTCATAGAAATTATATGCATCATTCACATTCCAGTCTTCAATACCCCTTATAGACTTCAAGTTTGTGCATCCGTCAAACATTCCTGTGAATGTCCTTACATCTGTCATATCCCATCCGGTAAGATCAAGAGATTCCACTGTATGCTGGTTCAAAAACAGATAGTCCATCTTATTCAATCCTTGAGGAATCACCACATGTCTCAAATCAACATTTTTGCCCTGTTTCTCTATCTCACCCCTTATGATCTCTCTCAACTCATTCATATTTTCAGGATGCAATATCCTTTCCTTTGCCTTTCCTCCTGACAAGTCTCTTCTTGCTATGTCTCCCAGTATCCCCATAACTACTTCTTCTTCAATATGCAGTCGTCTCCCAGAACTTCTATGACCTTGTCCATCAGTTCAAGTCTTGTTCTGTTGTCCAGTTTATTGTTTTTCGGATGAATCTTAATCGCAATTACCCCATTATCACATTCATAACCGTTTCCCATCTTCACTTCAAAGTCTGGACAATACGAAAGGATATCATTATTTATGCTTACAAAATGTTTCTCATCCACAAGAGTCATCTGCATATATGACTCCTTATTGTTTTTGCCGGTGATATCCTTCATCCGGAATTTTATGACAGGAAAAACAATATATTGCACATCATCAATATGTCTTTTTGAAAGAGTAATTTCAAACTGGTTGTTCTTCACCTCATAGTGATCAAGTATATAATAATAGAGGTCTTCGAACGACATATTATTTACATTGTCTTCTATTTTGGTCTTTCCCGACAAATCCCTCCTTGCAATATCACCGAGAATTCCTTCCGTTATCTTGCTTAATTTTCTCATTATGAATGAATGTTTATGAATTTATTTATGCTTATACAAGGCTGTTTGCATAATATAACCATCTACCAATATTGTTTAACCAAATGAATGTTAAATAACATCTTGCAGATGTATTAAATGATACACTTGTCATACATTCCGACATACCGGCATATTGTCCGGATTCCTATTTCTTCAATGCATATCACTTCTTACAATATGGATTGATAGTCATTGTCCAAGACCGTCCTTCTGTGCCCATAAGGAGCAGGAAAGTATGAATATATGACAGACCTATTGACATATTCCCGACATCCGAGACATATTTTATCAAAATCATATAAACATATAGTTCAAGACAATCAATAAGTTATATATAAGTTATTGATACACAAGTCTTATGACTGAATATAATGGTTATGAATATATATGAACCGTATTTTGTATGAAAATCACTCCGTCCGGCACAAGTCCCGGGGAATCCGCAAAAATGTGAGCAAGATCAAACATGTGTTCATAATTTGTGCAATTTCCACCACATTCCCAAAATCACCAAATTTGCCAAAATTCACCATTTTCTCCAAAAATGCCAAAATAGGTCAAAATAGACCAAAATTCACCATTTTCTCCAAAATGACCAAATTTGCTTATTTTCCAATTTTCCCAAATGCAGAAATTTCCCTATTTCCAGAATCGGCACATTTTCAACCAGTTCCCCATATATCTCCATTTTCCCATTTCCTGATCATGCTGCATTTTGTCATATATCCATATTTTCCATATTTCTCATATCTCCATTTTCCGTCATTTTCTCCATTTTCCGTCTCCGCAGGAAAAATACCTATTCTCCTGTTTTTTCAGTTTTCACAATTTTTTTATATTTCTGCATTTTCTTCATATATGAATTTTGTCCATATTTTCCATATTCCTTCTTTTCAATATAAAGAAATTCCCAATATTTTACTGTTTTTTCAGCATCTTACAGTTTTTCCAGTAAAATTTTCCAGTAAAATTTCACAGATCTCCATTACATCTCCCCATATCAATATGATTCATCATAAACTTGTCAAAGTTTTTTCTATGAAAGGTTTCATCTCGCGGAGAAAAATGCGCATTGTCATCAGTCATCTCTGTCCAGTTATGTCCAATAATCATGTATACAGTATACACAGTGTACATGATCATGACTGCATGTGTCCATGGTTCTGTCAATATCCCATCTCCTGACCTGACATTCATGACTCAACCTGCTGTGTCTCAACAGGATAACTGGACCGGTAAATGTCTTCCTCCAGGATCAGACCATGGTGACCAGGATCCTCAAGTTTCCTTCCCTGTCTGTCCATCGGTCTTCCTATATGAGATACTAATTGACGAGACGGAAGCGAACTGTGGAGACGAATACATAAAAAGACAGGGAAGAGATATCACATCTGTTCCCTGTTGAAAAGAAAAATATTTAAGAATTATATTAGATTATATTAGATTTCCCTTGAAAGTCTGTTCCTTGTCTTCCACAATGTCAATCTTGCCTTGCTGAGCAACGAGACGATTACGTCCAATGACTTGACCGTCAGTTCCCTCATCTTTACTATAAGGTCATGTGTCGCTTCCTTTCCCACCTCGTCCCAGAGTTCCTTGTTTGTCTGGACGAATATGCAGGTCGCCACTATTCCTATGAAGAAGAAAATGAAGTAATTGAATAATGTTGTGATGATGTTCATAATGTCTTTGTTTTTATTTGTTGATACAAAGATACAGCTTTTATTTCATATATGCAAATTTATTTGAAGAAAATTTGAAAAAAAAAGTTTTCCGGATTTTGTTTCACAACAGAACCCGGAACAAAAAATAATAGACCCAAATGATATTTAAAAATAAAAAATTCTACCTTTTGAATAATTTTCAGTTGAATGTCAAAAATGTCAAAATACTCCTTTTTGTATAATTTTTTCTTGATGTTTTGAAAAAGTGTACAGAAAAAATTTCAGTCAAAGAAAAAATACTCCTTTTTGTATAATTTCAGTCAAAGTCAGTTCACTGACTTGAAGATGAAAAATTCTACCTTTTGTATAATTTTCAGTCATTGCATATGACTTCATAATCGTTTCCGTCCGTTTCAAGGGTGACTCTCGGTGTGTGCATCTTTGATTTTGCCATATTATAGTCCCTAGGGTTATCCCCGGGAGCAGATGACCATGAATATATTCCGGACACCAAGATACGTCTGTCGTCCGCACGGACAAATACTTCAGCTGTAGGATTGAATTCCCGCAACTTGTCTATGAGTTCACAAACTTTCATATTGATTTCATTTATGGAAACCATGAAGAAGATTCATAGTTTCCTTGTTTTACTTATTCCTCAACCACACCCACAAGTCTAGATTCTGCGAAACAACGGAAAGCATCCTTGTCAAGGTCATAATAGACCGTGTATCCGGAATCACCCACAGTGGATTTTCCTCCTTTCAGTCTCGGTGTGATGATGTCAGACTTCATTGTTCCCCTTGCGGTGCGGACCGTGCCGTCCTTTTTGAGATACTCGAACTTGACCTCTCCATTCTTGAGAAGTTCCTTGAGTTCATCGATGTCAATCTTTCTTGTCTTCATAATCTTTTGTTTTTATATGTTTATCTTGTTTCTTTTGTTGATACAAAGATAAGGATAAAAAATGAAATATCCAAATCTTTTTTTTTTGATTTTTTTATAAAAAGTCTGATGAATCTCACGACTGACCAGACTTGATGATTATAATAATGTATAATGTATATGTTTTATATAAAGATAACAAAAAACTCTTGAAATGTCAAAAAAGAGTAAAATGGATCATAAGTTTTGAAAGATCTGTATACAGAATTTTTCAATGGATGTGGAAAATAAACACCTTTTGATCATTTTTCGTATGTTTCCGTCTCTGGAAACAACTTACACCAGATTACAATATCATAAAGATCATATATGGTTGAAGTCATCTGTGGGACATGTCTGTACCGTGTGACTATATCAAACCTTTTTTCAAACTCTTTGATGAACTCCACTATATTCAGTTTCTTTCCCGCAAGCACATATATATCTATCAATGCATAATCATAGGATGTATCCACATATCTTATTCCTGTCTGTTCATAAACAAAATCATCTATTTCCTTATAAATAGATTGTTTCTGCATATTCATTTCAGTACTTTCTGATCTTATATTGCTTATCAATATCATACCTCCGGAAATCATCATTGTCTTCCCTCCAGATGTGAATTTGACAAACTCACCATCATTTCTATCCAAAGAATTCTTTATGACTTTGCTTGTCCTTGAACCATCATAAAAATCATATGTCTGCAACACAGTACTGTCAATCACAGAATTCTCCCATCTCATCACTTCATCTCCGGAATCGTTCATCCACACAATATCTCCTGTGCATCTTATTGTAGATGTGAATGTTCTCTGCACTGAACATGATGACATAATAATCATCATAGGAATGATAATCTTTTTCATAACCTTGTTTGTTTATTTGTTTTGTATCACAAAGATACACCAATCATTTCATATATGCAAATTTTTTCATATTTTTATATAAAAAATCTCCCACATATTTCACAACATACGGGAGACAATGTCAAATTATAATATTAATATTTAATGAATAAAAGATATTTTCAACATAAAGGGACGGACTTCATTCCATTGCGGAACATTTCCGTCCCGTCAAAAAAAACTGATTATGAACGTATAGGACTGACAACAGGACTCGAACCTGTATCCCGGTCTCATATAGAGACATAGACGTATGCATCCGTCTCGTGGTCTTATTCCATTAGACCCATATCAGTCTGCTTATTTCTTTATTCCATATATCCCCAGTCACTCACACAATATCCATAATTGTCAGACAGCCAGTCCGCCACATCGTCCTCGCATATGTCCTCCGGAACATCGACAACCTCCGGAAGATCATCAAGTTCATCCTCGTCATCCACATCCCATTCAACCTCAACCTTTCTTGTCTTCACCATCTCTGGTTCTCCACTCGGTTCACAGTTCAGCAACAGCTGATCCTCATCCCACAGTCCGGAATCCTGTGCAATCTTCTTTGCCTCACTCTCATCCATCGCATCCACCTGTACATCGACATAGGTCTTCACGGGAACTCTTACGACATATCTGCTTACTTCCTTGACTTCCTTCTCATTGACTGTGATTTCCACGACAGTCTTTTTGTCGTCATTGAAACCCTTGACGGTGTATTTGTTGTCTTCAATCTTGACCGATGCAGCATTATATGCATTACGAACAATTTCCTCCGTGCATCTTCCTATTCTCAACATCCTTTCCCTTGCAGCTTTCAAGTTCTTGAAAATCTCCGTGGTGATTTCTCCGTTTGCCTTTACATAGACAATCTCATAAACTTTCATAATTCTTTATTTTTTATTTGTTTGACTTTCTTTTTGTTGATACAAAGATAACGCTTTTATTTCAAACTTCCAAATTTATTTGAGAATTTCTTCATATTTCTTCAATATCCTGTTGAGATCATTCAGTATCTCATTTCTTTCAATGGAGTTGTCTCTCAACTTTCTCATCTTTTCAAGTATCTCCTTTCTTGTCCTTGACTTGACAGATTCCGTCATTCCGTCATATCTCTTTTTCACCTCATTATAGTCATTTGACTTGAAGACCACAGTTGAGGAACACATCAATGTGGAGTGCTCGTCTTCTGTAAGGATTGATGTATGACCATTTCCAATCATATCAGTCCATTCCTCTATATACCACATAACCTTATCCCCTTATGAATTCATACCACTCTATGTCCGGATCATCAAGATTGTAGATGTCCATGACCTGATCCCTTGTCATGTTCGTGCAGGTTCTCTCCACAGGATGTGTCATATAGGTTTCCTTGAACCTCACAGTAATTGTCTTTGTCTCTTCCATAATGTCTTTGCTTTTATTTGTTGATACAAAGATACAACAATTATTTCAAACTTCCAAATTTTTGATGAACTTTTTTATGAAATATATGAAATGTCCCTTTTAGTACACTCTTGACTGACCATTTTTGAAAAATCCCTTTAGGAAAAAATTCTTGAAATGTGAAAAATGTCTGTTTTGAAACATTCAAAGAAAATATGAAAAACTGAAAATGTCGATCACATAAATATAATAGTTGAACGGAAAGTTTATATACATCAGTATGATAGTCGATATAGTCGGTTTGTAAGTCAATGAAGTTTATTTGCATCAGTTATATAGTATAATCAATCGGTTCATTTTTCAGTCATATAGTTTTTCCGTAAGTTTCGCATCGCAACATAGTTTATAGTCCATATAAGTTTTGTTAGTCAAAATCTTTTGTGTGAGTTACATAGTGTATATGATCTTTATAATCATCATAGTTTCATATAATCATATGTGAGTTTCATAATCGTCATTCAGTTTTCATACAAGTCAAAAATAAAGTCATATAGTTTGATTTCTTGATATCAAATATCATAACTTGATTACAGTTTTTCATAGTCAATTACAGTTTTTCCAGTAAATAGTTTATAATCACATACTTGCTTCTGGTTTATTGACCGGTGAATTCTGGTCTGGTTCAGTCTTTTTTCAAATGATTTGAGTCAGTCCCGGTTTGTTGTATCCTGTTGTGTATAAAAAAGAAGATCAAGAATCACTTCCTGATCTTCCATGCAAACAAAAACAAAAATTATGAATTCAAAACAATGTGAATATCAAACAAAACATGAACATAATCATTCCTATGAACATGATGATGAAAGTCAATGCAAGTATGATTACCAGAATCTGTATAATTGTTCCCAGAATTCCATCAGATATCTTGAGTCCTGTCAAAAGCAGGACAAGCACAAGACACATCAGTATAATCAATAAAGTCATCATGTTTCTATATCTCCTTGTTGTCAGTATAATGTTCCAGCATCTCCTTGAACAAATCCTCAACAGGACAATGTCCCACCTTCACAAAATGTTCCATATCGTTCTCAAGTCTGTCCATACCGAAATCAGACCTGTGAAACTTATAAGGGAACATCACCGTTCCGTTTCCTATGTATACACCTTTGTGTACAGGACTTTTCTTTTCTGTCCATAGATTGACCACTATATCTCCTTTCTTGAATCTTCCCATAAGTCTCTATATTTCATTTGATTTCAGTTCAAAGCCAGTCGGTCTTTCTCACTATGTCAATAAGTCTGGACATCACAGGATTGTCGTGCATCGTCTTCGCATAAGGTCTCGGTTCCACCAGATTGTGCTTGTTTCTCTTTATCCAGTCGGCACAGTCCTTCTCCGTAAGAAAGATTCCACCGTCATAGTTCTCAATGTCCTTCTCCATATAAGGAACAACCTGCAAATCACTATAAAATTCAGTACCATTGAGAAAATCAACCATGTCATCCTCCATGCAAAGATAATCTTCATCAATGATTGTATTCCATTCCTTCTTCTGCGAATCCGTAAATTGCGGATAGACTTCATCTTTTATCTTGCATATGAATTCCTGCACATCATATGCGGTGCTGTCATCAAATATTCTATATTCATCAGCATCACATGATCTTGCCGGCACATGTCTGTGTTCCATCACAATCCAATAACATGGCTGCATTTGTCCATAACAGTCCTGTGTGTTGAGTTCCATCTTCAATGAATCGAGGAACATCTTGTCAAAATCATTATTCATCATAGTCAAACTGAAATTCCTTATATTCCTTTTCCTTTTCATACCATGACAAAGACCTGTCCTTTTCCCTGTCATATCCGTACTTCTCGTTGAGACTCTTCATATTGAACTGTCTCGACTCATTGAGATCATGCAATGCCCTGTGAATGGACTTTGAATTGTTTTCAGTCTCCTTCTTGAAGTTGAGGAGAAGATCCAGAATACACGAATTGCTTTCCGTCAGTCTGTCCTTTATGTCCATAATCTGGATTTCTATGGATTTCATATAGAGATCAAGAATCCTGTGGGAGTCTATTCGCTTTGTTTTATCCGGATTCAGCATCAGATGCAGAATCACATTTTCCACCTCATCCTTTGATTTTCTCATCAGCTGTTCCATCAGCTGATATGTGTCCAGTTCCTGCATAAGAATCTATTTTGCATTTTCAAACATCTTCTTTGTCAACAGACCGGATGCATAGCACAGAAGTCCGTTTATCAGCAGTCCACCTATGGAGAAAACGAGCAATGAAGCGATTGCGGAGATAAAGAAATTGATGCAACCTATTCCTGTCAGTACCCCAAGAAGTATAAAAATTATTGTCTTCATAATGTCTTTGTTTTTATTTGTTGATACAAAGATACAACAATTTTTTCAAACTTCCAAGAAAAACTTTGAATTTCTTTCAATTTCTTTTTCTCCGCATCCGTCTCCGCAGGAAAATCCTATATGCAGTATTTTCGGTTGAACTCCTCATCATTGTCCTGCCAGAGATAACAACATGCTCTGATCAGATTCACCAGTGCGGGAATTCCAGTCCAGCAGAAAAGAATGTCCACCACACCTCTCACTGTATGACCTGTATAAAAACTGTTGATCCCAATTCCACCCAGAAACCATGCAAACACCGCAGCTACAAATCTATTCTTCATAATATAAACTTTTTTATAATGTCTTCAATAACTCACCGAATTTCTCTATGAATTCTATTTCTGTCTCTCCCTTCAGCACAAGTCTCTCCTTTTCCTTCCTGTATGTGTCAAGCTTTGTCTTGAATCCATCAATAAGATTTCTCTTATATTGTATGAACTCCTTTTCCTTTTTCTCTGGATTACTGAACCTTGAATCGAAGTCTTTTATTTCATCACATTTCTTTTGAACATCAGGCAATGACTCCTTCAACTCCTCAACTGCAACCTGTTTGAGTTCTTTCTCCGGACAGTCCCAGTTTTCGAACCTTTTGATGGACTTGTTGATGATGTCCAGTCTTTGCTGCACATCATCCCTCCATCCCGTCAATGATATCCTTTTCTGTTTGATGAAAGACTCAAACTGTGATCTGGCATATGACTCGTCATCATATTCGGCAATTCTCTTCTCCAGTATGCAAATCTGCCCGTCTATATTCGAGACATCCGTGTTCATAGTTCTTTTTATCGTATCGGTGAGATACTCTATGCTGTTGTATCCTGTCTCTGTCTTTGGTGAGATATATCCCAGAGTCTGCAAACATCCATATACAAGATCCCTGTATCCATCTTCTCCCAGTATCTCCTTTATTTTTTCAAAATTCATATCCAATAGAATTGTGCTTTGAATAAAAATAACAAAAAATTACAGTTTCAGTTCATCAAATATCTTATTGATGAGTCGTATCTTATCATCCTTTATCCTCCCATAATCAGATATGTCCTTCTTCAGTCTGTCTACTCTATGATTGACCTCATTGAACTTTGCATCCTTGAACCATTCATATGTCTCATCGTACTCAAGTTTCCCTCCAGCAAGTCTGTCTCTCTGCTCGGTGATATACTCGTTCTTGCGTGTCAATGTCTGTAATTCATCCAGTATATGTGAGAACACATCCCTGAAATCCTTGCTGACTTCCTTTCCTGAAATCCTTTCAAGAAGATTCTTCGAATCTCTCATGGTCTTTCTGTTCTCCTTCAGTGTCTCTTCATAAGACTTCATCCTGCGGGCGATCCATTTGTCGTATTCCCTGTGGATTTCATCCTCCTGTATGTTCTCCAGATATTTGAGTTTTTCCTCCCACTGATTTAGTGCCTCAACATAAGGTCTGGTCATATAGTCATATTCCTTCTCTATTCCAGAAATAATCTCACCTCTTCCTTTTCCGGACATAATTTCCCTCACCAGACAGTCGATAAAATAATCGGTGTCTATCTTATTTCCGTTTATTGATTCTTTCCAGTTATCCATAATTATTTCATTTTATTATTCTTCATCTTCTTCATCCTCTTCCTCAATCTCATCATCCTTGAGATTGACATATGTCATGTCCTTCAGTTTCATGTCTATGCACTTCATCAGTTCCTTGACTGACTTCTTTTCCCATTCCTTTCCAGTCACATTCCTGTATCCCAGCACCACCTCATTGAGAATATTCGGCATGGTCTCCTCCGGCATGTTCTCAAACTCCATCCTCAACCTTTCAGCAATCAGTCCTTCAAGTCCAGACCTGCATTTCTTTCCGTAGGACGACAGCTTTCCGTCAGCCTTGTAAAGATCCTTTTCCTTGAGTTCCCTTCCTCCTATCTTCAACAGTTCATCCATATTGTCCGCTATGTGGAATTCGTCAAAGTTCAAAGAAATCACATTGTGACCATATTTCTTCATCAACATTTCCGGAACCCTTGCAGGTGTATCAAAGTTGTCCTTGACTATGAATCCCTTGAATTTCGGGAGACTGTCATCCACACAGTCCCATTCTATGTTAGTTGCCCTTATTGCCTTCATAATGATTTCCTCCCTATAAGTCAAGTTCCTTTTCCTCTATCTCTATGGTGACATACGTGTCCGCACCGAAAATATCCCATTTGTTGTTGAACATCCTGTAGAAGTCTTCATGCTTCGTAATCTCCGGTTCATCATAGTCCTGCGCATAGGTGTCTATCTCATTCGACGCCCACTCGTTCGCGGAACTTCTTGTCTTGAACATCTCGACTGAACAGCTGTTACCGTCCGGAGTCTCAACCAATGTCTTTGCAATGTAAACTTTCATAATCTTGTCTGTTTTATTTGTTTTTCTTGATGCAAAGATACTACAAAAATTTCAAACTTCCAAACAAATTTCAAACTTTTTTTGCAGAATCTGATCTATATATGATTCCGCATCCTCCGTAAGACTTTCCACAGTATGCACCTGTCCATTCACAACTCTTGGAATGTAGTCCCAATATGAGTTATATACAATCTTCCAGTTGTCATATCCACCAAACTCTTCAATTCTCTTAACATGCACTGTCCTTATGCGACCCATACGGTCACGGATATTCATCTCGACATAATTATCTGTCCCGACATTTCCACCCATAACGGTAATATCGATGAACGGATAGTCTCCGGAAGTCATTATAGTGTAATTGACACCATGATATTCTTCTCTCTTGAGAAGTCTCATACACTTTCCGTGGTTATTGTTCGGGAAATACACCTCAAATTCATCTTCTTTTTTGACACCACCATTCAAATCCCGTTTCACTATGTCATTCAATATTCCCATATCTTTTCTTTTTTCTTTTTTCTTGATGCAAAGATAAGAATAAAAAATGACATTGACAAATAAAACTGACAAAATGATCATCATTTTCTGTTAGCTCCGCTGTTAAACTCTATTAAAAAATTCTTAATAAAATTCTTTTAAATAATTTATTTTCTTATAGTTAACTAGAAATTTTATTATTATTCTATATATTATATAATATAACAAACGAGCCATTTTTTGAATTTATCTTATTCATAATCAATAACATAACAATTTATGAAAAATGAAACATCATTGTTATAAATATTGATAATCAATAAGTTATTATTTTTGACATTTTGTCAGTATATTCATTTTTATATTGACATTTTTGTCAGTCTTGATTGTCAGAAACAGAAAACTCACAGAAACCTGTCTATTTTCAGTTCAAATCATCAAGATGAGTAATTATACCATTTTCACCTGAAAGTGTCTGTATTACCCCTGAAAATGACAAACAGGGGTATATATGAAATCAGTCTTCTGGTAGACAAAAGAGATGACCAGTGAAATCAACTTTCACCGGTCATCTGAACAAAATAAAAATATGAACAAGAAAATTATATCACTTTTGATCTCATCCATCCATTGTCAGTCCACATCACGAGACATTCGCCATTGCACTGGAGTTTATTGAAACTTCCATCATAATCCTTGTCCTGCAATGATGCAAAATGTGAGACTATGTAAGTCAGACAGTCATCTTCATTGTCAAATATATGTATCTTGCCGTTCAAATCGAGGCATTCAAGCTCAGTCCTTGAATTTTGTATCACATCATCAACTTTCAGAATAGGGTAGTATCCAGACAGATTGTCATTGATACATGACATCACATATCCATTCTCAAGTATGTTCTTGATGCATTCCGTGTCCGTCATCCTTTTCACACATTCTTTCATTGAAAGTCTTGTGTCCATAGTCTCCATCTCCGGAAGTCGTTTCATTCTCAAGATGACATTGTTGTATGTATCGGCATACTTGTCTCCTGCATATTCCATATTCTTTGCGAAATCGTTGTCGCCGAATTCAACGAAGATCCACATTTCTTTCATTTCCATAATCAGAACTTTCTTATGTTGTGCAGGAACCTGACAAAGTCCGCATCGTATTTCTTCTCTATAAATTCGGTATATGTAGTGCATCCCTTCACCATATTCTGGAAATACCACCAGTTGCTGATGTCATCAAAATCATTCTCTATTTCATTGATGGCTGAGATACAGAGATACTCATATTCCTCCTGATCCATTTGAGACCATTGTCCGGCATCCTTATGAAAGTCCTGCAAGAATCCGAGCAGTCTGACACCGAAAGTCTTATCGAGAACCTGGTTTCTGTGATGGATATGGTCAAGCTTCAATCCTATTACAATTCCGGCGAGGATTGCCAGCAGTATGATTATAAAAATTTTCATGTTATTCATTTTATGTTTAATCTATTACATCTCCATATTCTCCTCTATGAAGTCCGCCAGATTCCGGAGTGATTCAATCATTTTGTCTGATGATGTGTTGATTGTAATGTTAACCTTTTTCATAATGTCTTTGTTTTTATTTGTTGATACAAAGATACAACAATTATTTCAAACATGCAAATAAAAGTCAGACTTTTTCAAAAAAAAGTTGAGGATCTTTTTCTCAAGACCCTCAACACAACAAAAACAAATAACAAACAAATTATGACAACATCACAAATATGCCTTCTTCAGTCCCTCAATCCATTCGAGACATCTTTTTCTCTCGTCCTCCGTCTCGCAGGATTCAAGCCAGTATTCCGGATGACAGACCGGACACATCTCGTCTCCTCCGGATGTGTATCCTTGCAGGTCATTGTCCCAACTGTCCATGTCATACAGCAGTCCGTCTATGCACTTTGCGTCCGGATATCTTGCCCACAACGGGAACTCTATTCCGCAACCTTTTTTCATAACCTTTATTGTATCCAAATAAATAAAAATAATAAAAATCTGGTTTGAAAGCAGTCAAATTATCAAACATTCAACAACTTGATTCTTTCAGGGTTAACAACCAACCCCATATCCACTGGTTTCATTTCTGAAACATCATGGTTACATTCACAGATTTCAATTGTGTCTGTAATATCACAGTCAAAATTCTTGTGGAAAAGACTTGTCTGGATGTTGCCTTTATTGTCCTTGAAATTCTCAAGATTCATCACCCAGTTCCTGAATTCTGGCAACTTCAGTCTTCTTGTCTCCATCTTTCCATCTATTGAAAAGTCTTCATATATTTCCCTTCTATGGAGATACTCATCATTCTCCCCGTCATACACAATGAAGTTGTTGCTGTGGTCGTCTTCTCCATCAAATCCATAGAAATCTCCTATCACTCCGCCTGACTTGAGATATTCATCCACTTCATCAAATGACTTGAACCCTTTGTTTTCTTTCATGATCTTACCTATGGTGTATTTCTTCCATAATAATGACAATCATATATTTCATCATCCATACAAGTTCCCTTATCCATAATGGAGACAGTATCCATATCCAGTCTATGTTCATCAGACCGGAAATCCTTAACAGGATAAGAACAGCGATGGACACGAAACATATTTTTGTCATATTTTCTTTTTTATACAGGGGACATATTTTTCATTGTCTCCCATTCTTCAATTATGCCTCCGTAATCCTGTAGAGACCATCATTGCATCTCACCAGATACCGTCTCTCGTTCTTCGTTGGGAAGCACACTGATGAGTAAGACACCTGATCAAGATAGCTTGATCCGTAGTTCCTTCTCCACATAGGCTGTGAAGCCGCCATCAATACCACCTTGTGTAAATCCGTCCAGCTCTGCGGACCATTGTTCTCCACATAGTCGAGGACTATGGTCCTCACTGTCCTGTTCTTTTTCATGATTGTAGATTTTTTATTGTTGAACTTCATTTATTTTCCGAATATGTTTCCATATTTCTTGAACCTTTCAAAGAAAGTCATTATCTGACTCTTCTTCTCGGGTGTCTGTATGTCATTGTGGTCATGATACTGATCCACCCAGTAATAGTAAGTCTGTTTTCCTTTATACATCCTTTTTTCTCTGAACAGGTGGATGTTCTCCCTGTTCCTGGTCTGTGCTGGAGTTCCCACACCCATCATCACTGATATTCTCGGCGACCATGGATGACCAGACTTCCCATCCCTCGGTCTTTTCCAGCAACAGTGTCTTTTGATGCCCATATCTATAATCTGCGGAAGAGTCACCGCACGGTCTCTGGAGTTCGCCTTCAATGCATGTTCGATGACATACATGATAGCATCATCTTCATTACTGAAATGTTCTGATCTGCAAATACTCTTGTTCATATCTCTGTTCTCCCTTATATTATGTTGATGAATTCTCCAGACTCAAGTCCTGTCCTTCTCTGTGCAGTGTTTGTGTGAGACCAATGATTACAATGAAGAACCGTGGTGTTTGAATAGTCATGTTTGTCGGTGAAACAGACTTCCCCGGTATAGAGTATTGCACCGATGAGAGATTCATAGGACTGGAACACTCTTCCATTCTCGAATTTCAACTCAAACTGGTTTGGTGCCTTTCCCTGTCCATTCCTTGAAGGAAGATTTTTGACTGAAATGAAGTTCCCGAGTCTCTTCATCAGTTCGTCCTTTGTAATTGTCCTTTTCATAATCATTTGTTTTTGTTTTTATTTCTTGATACAAAGATAAGGATAAAAATTGAATTATCCAAATCTTTGCATCATTTTTTCAAACTTTTTATGCAATTCTCAACAGATAGAGTTTATCATCAATCTCAACCTCATCACCCACTTCAAGGTCAGTTATATATCTGTTTGATGGTGTTCCATATGACTTTCTCATACGATATTCGTCATCTGCATATATCTCATAGTCATTCAGTGCATTATTACGGATTTCTTCGTCCGTCAAAACAAGCTTAGTTACAGCATATTCATTTCCTGCATTTAACAGAATAAATATTTTTTCTGTCTTTCCTTCCATAATGATTGATGATTTCATATTAACAGTTATTTTATGTTGTTTATAAGTATTCTTCCTCAATCTTGAACAGCCTGTCATCCTTTCCCATATCGGCTATGGCCTCATCCCTATCATGATAGAAAGGGATTGTCCCATCGGAGAATGTCTTGATTGTGTGAGTCCCGTTCGACTCGTTCTTTGTCAAAATGATGTAGTCCATAATCTTGTTGTTTTTATTTCTTGATACAAAGATAAGGATAAAAATTGAATTATCCAAACCTTTGCATCAACTTTTTCAAATTTTTTTATCTTATCCCTGCAAGCATTTCCTCAACCTTGACACGAACCGCCTCCGTCAGTTCCTTGTTTGTTCCCCCTATGTGCCAGCTGATTGTTTCATCATCACCATATTCCCTGTATTCCTTCCAGTCATAGAACGAGAATTCGTATGTCTCTCCGTCATCCATCTTCCCTTCAATTCCCCAGTCATGCTGGGACTTGTCATATTCATCCCCTGTGCAGTCTTCTTCTCCAAAGAGTTCCCTGAGTTCATTGACTGTTGCCTTGAATTCACTTCCATGGAAAGATGTACCATAGACTGAAGAATTGTGCTTGATTTCAATCGCTTTCATAATCTGTGTGTTTTTTTATTGTTTGACTTTGTTTTTATTTCTTGATACAAAGATAAGGATAAAAATTGAATTATCCAAATCTTTGTATCATTTTTATTTGAGTGAATTTTTGCAGATCCTCTTCAACTCATTGAGATCCTTCACCTTTGGACTGTCTGCATTCTTGGTTGCATCTATCAGCATCATATTTGGTGTGACACATGTCCATTTCTTAAATGTCACCGGACTGGTGTATGTTACCTTGTAGTGTCCGAATCCCGCAGGCATAAAACTGAAGTCAAAAATTGAAATCCTGTTTTTCATGATATAAATCATATTGTGTCATTCATATAGGCTGACATGTTGCCTTGTGATTATCCTAACCACATTGCAAAGATACACCAAAAAAAATGAAACCACCAAACTTTTTTGAAAAAATTTGATGGTTTCAACAATAAAAACAACTAAAATGAACAATACGTCAATCGCACCGTCAAAAAACGACCATTACCTTTTCAAGTCCTTGAACGATACAGATGACCTAATCAAAAGATCAATCAGAACTTTCAAACCAAGAACCTGCCAGTAAGTCAATACCGGAAGTCCGAATATCATAGGCATCAGTATGTTCCACAGGAGCATGATAATCCATGCCCAGAAGAATGTCAGACATACCGATATGACCAGTACAAGTATGAATTGTATCCAGTTCTCCATAACTACTCAAGAACTACTGTGTCCTCAACCACAACTGTAGTACTGTCCACAGAAACTGTCTCTGTCGTGTCCTTTACAGTCTCATCTGATTTCTTTGCGGTTCGTGTTCCGCAAGATGACAGCAGAAACATACCTGCAATCATCAAAACAAAAAACTTCTTCATATCTTTTTCACCTTTATTTCAATAAAATATAACAAAAAAATTATTCCTTCATTTTTGTCTCCATAAGATAGACTCTATGACCGGTCGAGTCAACATAACTCTGCATACATCTGGTTGGAGACTTCCTGTTTCTCACCAGATTTCCGTCGATTCTGGAGACACATGTGGCATCCTCTGGACTCTCCACCTCATAGTACATGTAATACGTAGTCTTGCATCCCACCAGTGAAACCAGTGCGAGTAATGAGATCAAAATCTTCTTCATATCCCGAAAATCATTATAAAAAACCAACCTATATATCCGACTTCATAAAATTCCTCAACAGTAATTATCTTTCTGTCCACAAGTTTCTGTCCATATCTTTTTCCTGTCCATGTAATAAGGAGACCAATCGCTATTATCACTATGAGTACAATCAGTGTATAAAGTCCTGCCAAAGTTCTGTCCATATCCCTTTATTTCTTCGCCAGCATCTTGTATTTCATAAGCTGTTCCCACAGCTCGTCTATTGATGTCGAGTCATGTATGTCCCTGTATGTGGAGATGAGCTTGCTCTCGTAATTCTTGTCAGTCGCATATCTCTTTCCTTCACTATTCACATATTTGTCAAGAAGATCCATCTCGGTCTTTCCATCATTGAGATAATGTTTCTTCAACAGTTTTATATAAGGTTCAACCGACTCGTCTGGATGATTGTATGCATGTCCTGCACTCCTTATCTCTTCCGCAGACTTCCCGTCATATGAATACACATTGAACACACTGTGTGTCTTCCCGGCTATCCCCTTTGTCCCGAAATGAGACTCCACCTTTCCTTGTGCGAGAACGAACGGCAGGTCGATTTCATGTTTCTCACATTCATTTACTACGGTCAGTCCATTGAGACAACTTCCGGGTGCAATCTTCTGGATGTATCCATCTACGGCAGACACCAGTGTGTCCTTCGTGCCGTAATACTTCAGTTCCAGTCTCTGTCTGTATACATCAAGCGTATGGTTTCTGTTCTCCATAACCATATAACTGATTCCTACTGCCAGAACTATTCCTGCGACTATTCCGCAGACTATATAAATGATTTTCTTTTTCATAAAATTCATATCTATTCCTTTATAACTTTCCATATCTTCTCTCCCTTGTCTTTCATTATCTTCCCTTCAAGAACAGTGAAGAACAATGCGGAGTCCGTTGCTCTCACTTTCACTGCACCCAGACCTACTCTCATTATATACATCCCATCATCGTCCTTCTTCACCTTGTATTTCTGTTCACCGCAACTGATCACTTCAGATATCTTCTCTTTCATGAAACAGACATTCATTGTGTTCATTATGTCTCTTGACTCCTTGAGATCTCCCAGCACCATCACCCCAGTGGATGACTTCAATGAATAGATCCCTGCATTTTCTGTCAATATCAGACCAGTGTCCGGATTTCTTGATATTTCCTTTGAATTCATGATTAAAGGAAAACACAATATAAAAAATATAACAAACAACCTTTTCATAACTTGTATTTGTTTTCTTGATACAAAGATACAACAAAAAACCGAAACATCCAAATCTTTTTTTGAAAGAATTTAAATGTTCCGGAAATATGATTATGATTTGAATTTTGATGGTCTATTCGACTGAACTTTCAGAAAGTTTATCAATCTTTTCCCGTTCATGTTTACCGAAGTCCTCCGCCACGAAAACCGTGTTGGTGATGGTCTCCATAAGCTTCTTGATTTCAATGAAGACTGTTCTTGCCCATTTCTCGTATTTTTTATATGCCTTGATGTTCGCTTTCGTCTGCGCAATCATCATTCCAGTCTTCTTGTCGAATTTGTCGTCTTCTGAACATCTGGCAATTCCAGTTACAGTGAAAGATTTCCTGTCAATTTCATAGTTAACCGCACTGATTTTCTGGTTGTATATGTATCCTGTTTCATATTTCTGCATGCATACGACAATTCCCTGTTTTTCATTGACGATGAACTTCTCGTCAATCATTCTCATCTTGTGATAGTTCCCGTTGAATTTCTGCATAATGATTTTTATTTAGTCCGTTGTGTTGAAAAAATAGTCCCTTGCTTCCTTGTCTGTCTTATCATTTCCCTTATAGTGGTCATAGAACAAGTCCATTGCCTGATAATAGAGATCTGAATAAAGACTTGACAGATTGTTGTTTCCCCTTGCATCATGTTCCCATGCCTTGAGATTGAGGCACATCACGAATTCAGTGAAATACTTGTAGTCATTGATCCATTCCTTGCAGACTGTTTCATAAGTCTTCTTGATTGAATCTGGATTATACCATTCCGCTATGGACAAGTCCGAATAGAAGGTCGTAAGTCTTTTATAACCTGTCTGTTCAACATTGACCTCAAAGAGTCTTTCCTCTTTTGCCGCATACTCGAAAACATTGAATTTCATAATAATTTCAGTTTAGATTATACCTTTCTCCCATTCTGGATACTTTATGTTGATGGTATTGTCAGTTTTTGTGACAGTATTAGGATGGACATAATAGTATTTTCCAGTTTCTATAAACAAATTTTCCTTATTGTATGTTGATGTGAGTACAATTTTGGTTGATACAAAATCTGGATCATCAGGATATACTGTAAGTTCTAGAACATATGTGCGTGTTTCAGGTTTATAAAAAAATATATTTTCATTTGTTCCAAAAATCTTTCCACTACAAGTATAACTGTGGGATGAATCATTTATATAATGTATTGATGCTGATTTCACTTCTTTCATATCATAAATTATCCCACAACATGTATATATTGCATCAAGATCATAATTTGAAATATCTTTTGAAATAGTGATGTTCTGTTTTATTTTGAACATAGGTGTTGAAGATATATATTGGTTTCCTTTTTCTTCATATTGTACACTATATTCTCCCACAGGAAGTGTCACAGTTTTGCCAGTTTCACAGGTATAACTGTTTCCATCTGTCAATGACTTGAGTGTGACGGTAATCTTCTCCGGAAGAAGACTGTTGATGAATTCCACAATTTCATTGTCGCTTGATGATTTCACCATTGAATTGCTTTCTACCATCCTGTAACTGAATTTGACAATAGTACATTCTACAGGGTTTTTCATCTTATGACAGGACATCATTGTGAGTCCAGTCACCATAATAAAAATAAATGTAATAAACTTTTTCATTTTATTGATGTTTTTTTTTTGATTTTATCTTGTTTCCAGTATCCATTCGTCTCCCATGTATCTCCCCTGCAATTCAATCTTGCATCCTTTCGGGAGTTTCCATTTCTTCAGTATCTTTCTTATGATCGCCCGCACAGAAATCCGCAGGAATGGACCGGAGATTGTCCATACATCATTTTCATAAGGAAGCACCCAGAAGTCATGATTCTCATTGTAATGCAGATAGTTCCTGTATTCCGGATAATCCGTATCAGGCATAGAAACATCCATACTCCAGAATCCATATCCGTGCCGCGTCAGTCCTTTTCTTATGACCTTCACCTTCATGCATGGTTCATATTCTGGTATCTTCAAGTCTTCGGTGATGTCCTCCGGACAACCCTTGCAGTATCCACCTTCCAGATATCTGGACTTCAGCCATTCCTGTATGCATGGAAGATTGCAGTTGTGATAAAGCCAGTTGTCTATATATACTGGAGAATTGAACACCTTTCTCTCCTGCGGATTTCCATTCTCGTCCTTGAAGTCATCCTCTTTCCAGCAGTCATACACAAGATATGAAAGATCAATCTCCACTCCTCTCGGGGTTTTGAACTTCTTTCCCTTGAGAAAGTCCCTGAGATCACAGTAGTCCTTCCAGTTGTCTATGAAACATGAGTCTATTGCCGCCATAATGTTTTATTTTTCTTCAATAACCATCACCTTAAAGTTCATTCCCAATGCATGTCCTTCGACATAACAAAGGTCATCTTCCTGAAAGTCTCCATATTTTTCACAGAAGTCCCTGAAACTTCCTACACATTCATCAAATGTCCTTGCAAGATCAACAAAGTCCTTGCAGGTCTTTTCTCTCTTTATCACTCTTCCGTCTTCAAAAGACTTGAGATAAATTACTTTCTTCATAATGTCATTGCCTTTATTTGTTGATACAAAGATAAGATAATTATTTCAAACTTCCAAACAAAAATCAAACTTTTTTCAAAAAAAAAACGGAGAGAATATCATCACGACATTCTCTCCGCACGACACCCGCCCGTCAAACCAATGGTGTCAAAAAATCAAAACAAACAACATTATGCGCAGGTTCTTCCTGCATTCACAATAAATATAACAAAGTTTTCACAGTACCTTGTCAATAGTTCCATTGACAAGTTCAAACCAGACTGTCCATGGTACCAATGACCACATCTTGCAGTTATATCTGATCATCACCATATCCGACCATGTCCTTCCAGTCATCAGCCATTTGATGTACATAGCCGCAGACTCAACTATCAGACATGGAGTACTGATAGTGGCTATGATTCCGGATACTATCACCACACCTATTCCACCGAAAATCATCAACATAACGGCAGGCACGAATACAATCATAACCATAATCAGTCTCCCCAATATGATCAGAGTTTCCCTTATCCTTTCAAACATAATCTCTTATATTTATAAATCCATTTCATATATCCCCATAGTGATAAATCATGTCTTTCATGATCAAGATACACAATTTCTCTATGGACAAATCTCATCAGCTTTTTATAGTCCTTGTCGATAACGGTCTTCAGTTTCATCACATGTCCATTGACTTCCTCATATATGTCGCATGTATATCTTCCGTCAATGACAGTCCTTTTCAGTTCTGGATCATAATAGTGTCTTATCCTTATCCTGCACATAGTCATCTGGTTTCAAATTGTCCATGATTTCTTTCAGGATCTCACCTATCCGTTGAGGATTTCTACATTCAAGAGTCATGATTATCTTCTTATGTTCCACATCGAGCTTGCACTTCCACCCATTACCACATCGATGTTCGGATTTGATTTCTCTACAATCTTCAGCATGATGAACTGATCCTGTGACAGGTTCATCTCTTTCATATATGCCTTGTCTGCAAGTGCCCTTTGTCGTTCCGCCTTCTCTCTGGCCTGCTCCATCTCCACTGTCCTTTCTTGAGTCTGCTTCGCCTGAATAGCTGCCGCAGTCTTGTTCATCTCGTCGAGCTGGAGCTGATTCGGTTTTGCCCTGCCGGTGATGATTTCTGTACATGTCACGGGAAACTCAGACTTTGAGTTCAGTTCACCGAAATATGTGTCAATTTTTTTCTTCACCTGTCTGTCGATATCAGTTATCACCTCCCTGTTGGACATCAGGTCAAATGGATCATACTTTGACACTTCCTCTCTCACAAAGTTCCTGTATTTTGCCTCAACATTATTGGAGAACCAGTCTTCTCCATAGTTCTGTAGAAGCATAGGTGCCTTTCCCTTGTCTATCTGTAAGGTTATGTATGTCGCATAGTCCAATGGGGTGTTGTCATTCGACATTATGTCATCAAATTCTATGTCATATCTCACCGGAACCGTTTTGATGATTACATATTCGGTGGTGAACCATACCCATTTCCTGCCGGGTTCCACGGTCTTCTCCCTTACTCCACCATGACCGAACAACAACGGTTTGTCTATCAAAATTCCTTCTTCCCCCGCTCCCGGAGTCACGGAATAACAGGAAGAAATTATCATTGCGGTCATAATGACCATAAAAATCTTCAAAAATCCTTTCATTTCTTTTTTATTTTCCTATTGACTTTACACACTTGTCTGCATACCTGAAGAAGACTTCGGCCTTGTCCCTTGACGGAAACTGTCTTACGACTGTCCCACCGTCATTGAAGTTCAGCAACACAGTCCAGTAGATGTCATTTGCATCCGGAGGTATCAGCCCAATGTCCTTCACATATATGGGATTGAACACTCTTGTGCATCCATTTTCTTCAAGTATCCGTATCGTCTCCATATCTTATGAACTTTCTATGCATTCGATGACATAATCGACAAACATGTCTGCATCCTTGTTATTATCATATAATCTGGTGATGATGTTGTCATCTTGTAAAACAAGTGTGACGCAAATATCATTGTTGTATTTTGATTTGTTCTTCTTCACTTCCTTTATGCATGACGGATTGAGATATCTTATATCTTCTCCTTCAAGATTCAGTTTTATTATCTTTTTCATATCTATTCGAATTCACCCTTGTCATTGAGAAGTTTGCCCAGTCTGTAGATGTTGTATCCCAGATTGTATCCCTCGATGTTGAACATCGCTTCTCCATCCCAGTATACCAGTGTACCTGACATGTCCAGTCTTTTGTACTGTGATTTCAGTCTGTTGTAGACTTCAATAAACAATTTCTTGTCTTCCATAATTTTTTTATATCTTTATAAACCGAGTTCCTTCACTTTGTTCAGCATGGTCTTGACTGTCTTCAGTTCATTGACTGTCAGTTCTTCCAGAGGGAAGAACCAGTTACCGTCCGTATTCGTCAGGCCAGGTTCTCCTTCATCCATGACAAGTCCTCCTATCTTCTCCCCGTCTATCTCCATACCCTTGATTTCAATTCCTTCCATTTCTGTCATCGTCTTTCTTATGGACGATATAATCTGTTTCTTTGATGATCCCATGATTTTGTATTTTTATTGTTATTGTTCAAGTTCCCCGTCAAGCACTATCACCTTATCGGAATATCCTATGTCATCTATCCCTATATCAGTAAATGTTCTGCATCCTCCTTCAAAACAGTCAAACCATCTGAATTCGACTTCAAAGTCCGGATGTTCCATAAGCCTTTCGGCAAGTTCCTTTGCTTTCATAATGTCTCTTGTTTTATTTCCTGACACAAAGATACGACAAAAAAATGAAATCTCCAAATCTTTTGTCAAGAATTTGAAGATTTTTTTTTTGATTTCTGTGAACTTCATTACAAAGTCATCCAGTCGAAACAGTCCCTTATGTCATCATAGTTCCTGATGAAACTGTTGACCATAACAGAGAACATTGAATAGTCGTCATCGTCATATTCCACCCCCGGAATATAGTCAAGATACTTCTCCCTGATTTCATTCATGTCTTCTTCTCCGATGTTCATGACTTTGAACCTTATGCTTCCATCATTGCTTTCTGAATCTGCATAGTCCATCCACAACTGGAGATCATCCTCATCCGGAAGTCTGTCTTCATCAATCATTGGACCACCGGTGAGATGATATCTTGACTCCTTCCTGTCGATGATCCTCAACATAATGAAGAATATGTTGTAAATGTTTGTTCTTGCATCAACATTCAACGATTCATTCACAAAGTCATTGAATTTTAATATCTTTTTCATAATGTATTTTTTATTTTATAAGTTCATCATAATCATAACCCATAATTTCTGACACCTTTCTCCAGTCCACATATTTCTTTCCGTTTTCGTCCGTCAATACTGGACAGCCCAGAGCACAGTCATCTATATAGAGATGTGCATAGACCTTGGGTGATCTTGTCCATTTCTCCTGTCCTGGAGTATGATTGACACCATATAACGGTATATTGTTGTCATAGAACCAGTTCATGGCATTCATCAGTTCCTGACCTGATCTCATGGTGTTGAGTACAATCTTGTGTCCATCATCAGACATCTTCTTCAATACCGGCACGGCACCTATGTCCTTTCCTGTTCTGGGATATTCATGTGTTACTACCGTCCCGTCAAAATCAACCGCAATTGTCATAATTCAATATCTTTATTGCCCGTTCAACATCCTTGTCAGTCAGTCCCTCATAAGGATCAATATGGATGAAATGCCCATACTGTTCCTTTGTGAAGTCTGTCCTGTCGTCGAGGATCACATAATTTTCAACTTCATTATGTTTCAGCCATTCGTCTATCTCTGCACCTCTGGTATATTCATATACAGTATCATAGTCATCCTCAAGATATTCCGGATCATTCAGATTGTTCCAGATGAATTCCGGAGTCTTGTCAATCACATAGTTTTCATCCAGACCCATTCTTGAAAGTCTCTTTTTTGTTCCTTCCCAGTCTATTCTCCAGTCCGACGACACGACAACTTTCGCATTTGTGAGATTGCAGATTTTCATCACCCTTTCTATGCACAATGGGTCTATGTCGCCTTCCTGTCCATAAAGATTTCCGGGATTCCTGTCATCAATATACCATTTAGTGTAGTTGAGAACACCGTCTATGTCAAGGAACACTACTCGCATATGCTGTCTATGTCCTTGTGTATTCTCATATTGTCCACTGATATGTCCGGATACTTCTCAAGAGACTTCTCACTATAGAACAGTCCATCCCAGAATCTTTCATGTCTGTTCTCTATGTCCTTCCTCTGACTGTGATATTCGTTTATCTCCCTTATGGACAGTCTGAACATATCAAGGTCATCCTGTGTGAGTATCTGTTCGGTTTCTATGAAAGTCTTGGCACCCAATGCGGACAGATAGTCCTTCTGGTCTATGACTCCATGTTTCGGTATAAGAAGAAGAAACATCAATGATGTCTTCAATATGGCAAGGGTTATGCCGATGCTTATGTATTTCATTATCTCCATCTTCCTGCAATACCAGAAGTCAAAGAACATTATCCCTATGAAGAACAATGTCGTTACAATAATAATTCCCATGATAAATGTTTGTTTGCTTATATCATTATTTATTGTTTCTCCGTATTGTTTGACTCATGTGTCATGTTTTTCCCAGATATTTCTACAGCATAATCCCTTATTATGGAAAGCACTTCATTCATATTCTTTCCGGTCAGCACAGATATCTTCCCCGCATTCTTCATCAGCTCCTTTTTCAGTACTTCCTTTTCGGTATCCGACTTCATGACAACCATAAGAATGAAGGTCATGACCGCCTTGTCCAGAAGTTTTGAAATCTTCTTCATTCTTGCCTCGACTCTCGGTTTTATTTCCAGTCTGTCTCCGCAAATCCTGAAGTTCCTGTTCACATATTCCATGTCCATCATTTTCCGATTGTGCCCGGCAGGAGTTTTTGAAACTACAAGATAATCTTCATGTCTTTCAATAATGTAAAAACCATAGTCCATAATGATGTTGTTTTATTTGTTGATACAAAAATAGCATATAAAAATGATTTCTCCAAATTTTCTTGAAGAAATCTGGAGAATTCACAAATTATAAAATATGGTCAAGTTCATCCGAACATTCAGGACAAAAAATATCAGGAAGTTCTGATGTGTCCTTGCTGTTCATTATGAGTTTTTGTATGGCACTTGGGATTTGCGATCCCAAATACACTATCTTTCCACATCTTGAGCATAATACCGCACCGTATCCGTCGTTGAATTTGCAAATCATATATTTTTCCTCCATTGTTTTCTTATATCAAGCAGAAGATTGTTCACAAATTCCGGATCAATGTTTTCTTTGATTACTGAGTTCCATATGGACTCATCCATTTCTCTTGACATCTTTTCAAGTCTCTTCATCAGTTCGGAATAACCGTACCTTCTCATTCTCACATCCATAAGGAAATCTTTGTCGATTCCTGTCCTGTCGAGTATTATTCCCTTTCCTTCCGCAATCTCCTTCGCCATGGAAATCATCCTGAAACAGTGCATCATGTTCTTGGAGTCATACATGAGATCCGGATTTCCGGACTTCTCTCCTTCAAGATTCGACTCGTATCTCGCCTTGTTCCTGTGGTTCTTCCAATCAAGATATTCTTTGTATTTTCTGCAATGTGTCGCGTATCCATTGGCATTGTATGACATATAACATACCGGTCTTTCATTCTTATCAGGAATAGAACAGTATCTTATGGTGTTGGAGTCCTCATTTTGAGATATGATACCTGTATATCCTCCCTTCGGGACAGAATTCTTCTCGTACCATATCTCCAGACTGTAGTCATCTGCATATCCGTCAAAATAAAAACAAGAAATGAAATGTCTCATCTTCTCATATTCGTCACTGTCCCTGAATTTCATCATATCAATATCATTCAACCTGAAATGTTGACCCCAGTCATAATATACTCCATACATATCAGGCATGTTCGGGACATTCACCAGTCCACAGTTTCTCTGTTCAAGTCCATTCTCATCAAGCCAGTCGGATATGAGTTGGGATCCCTGACCTTTGAAAGTATAACAGAAGTCCAATGGAGTCTTTCTCTTCATCTGTTCGATGTCCCAGTGAATCTTCTTGTTTTGTCCTCTGGATTTGGAAATTTGACTCTTAGAGTACATATAGTAAGGCTTGAAACACGCCTTCGAGACAAACTCATTCCTGTGACTCCTCAACTCCTTCATCACAGGATGTTCATATATCACCTTGTCATCCGGAACGAACAAAGCTTCAAGAACGGTCGGGTTGGAAGTCAGTGCAAGCTCCATAAACCTGCCCAGTTCCCATAGACAGTTGTCATTCTTCTCATCCTTTATCTCGTTCTGGTAGTCAAGTCCCAGACCAAGTTTCCTGTTGTCGGTCATTATATAGACTCCGCCATGATCTTCATCCGAAAGCGGATTGCCGTCAGAATCGAATCCTTCAAGATTTATATTGTATAAACGTGAACCACGAATATACTCATACAGTATCTCACCCACAAAGTTTCCGTCAGTGTCATAAATCTTGTGGTCTTCTATCCTTATGTTCTCAAGTGTCAGTTTATTCATTTTCAAAAATAATTTTCTTCCATTCCTATATCCCAGTTCATCCAGTCATCAAGCATGTTTCTGTAACATTCTGCCTCTTCTATTGAACTCCAACATCCATATCTTGATCCTGTGAAGTTGTTTATAATAAAATAAATGTGTCTCATCATATACAAAGATAACAACTTTTATAATTCTATGGCACCGAATTCATCCTTCAGGAATTTTTTGATGTCATTTATGTCCTTGAGTCCATATGATTTCAATATTCCGTTCAACCATTCATATGCCCTTGAACAATCCTTGTCATTGTGAAACCATAAGACATGTGTTTTTCCGTCTCCGGTCAAGAATCTCATATGTGCCAGACTGATGAACTTTCCATTCCTGTATTCATACTTATCATTCTCAAATTCTAACTCATTGTTTGTATACAATCTTCCTTCCGACCACCATTTGCATGCGAACATATCCTGATCTGCAATATGTTTCTTCTTCTCCATCCTGAAAATTCCAAGAAATTCCCATTCCCATGTCATATATTCATCACCCTTTCTTGTGTGAAGATAGAACGGACAGTAATCATCATATGATTCATGCCATATCTTTATGTCTGTTATTATTGAACTGTGTTTCATGATAATTTTTTCTTGAATATGTTTAACATATTTTCATCAGGTATGGACACAACCACATTCCTGTAGTCTTCCAGAAACATGGACATTGATTTCCTGAACATATCCGCAACTTCTTCAGGATTGTTTTTGAACACTCCGCATCCCCATGCGCCTATCACCAGACATTCCCCCTTCGCATAGTCAAAAGTCGTATCAGAAAATGTACACATCCTTGTCCAGAAGTCATGACCAGAATTTGTCAAGTTGAGATTTGGTGCCGGACAGAAGAAAGCCCTTGCATTGACAGGATATTTCAGAACTTCAAAATTCGAGTCCCTGATGATATGACAGTCCATTGTCATACATCCGTTCAACGGATAGAATTTCTCCTGTGCATCCTTATGATTCATACAGAGATCGGTGCAGAGAAAAATGTCCTCCTCCTGTGCCTTTGATCCGTTCCACACCCCGCCGCCATAGTGTCTGGACGATGCGAACACAAGAAAGTCAACACCTGTTTTTCTTCTGTATTTCAGTGCGGATGTTATCGTGTCGGTTTGCTCGAATATGACTCTCGACCTGTCATATTCATCACCATCCTCCCTGATGAAATTTTCCGCACATGCTACATGTGTAGGTCCAAACACCAGTCCACCCCGGAATTCTGGTTTCAAATTCTTGTCATTGCAGATATTGATGTTCTCATTCAATATCTCTATTCTGTGCTCCCTTGATGTAATCATTTGTATCTCCTTGCCTTTATCCGGGACATTCCGCCATGTCTCCAGTCCTTTCTCTTTCTGTAGTTTATCTTGAAGTCGGGATCCCAAAAGTTCACTCTGTCAAACCATTTATATATTTTCATTCTCTTTCTGTAAGAAACTTTTCTTCCATGCAGGACATCATATATGTCCTGATGTTTTATGGTCCTGCTCATTTCTCATCCGGATTATACTGTTTGAAATATCTGCATCCTTCATTGATGTTCGGCATCTTTCTGTCGGAATGCTTCACTATTTCATATGTGATGTCCTTGTTGACGAACCTCAACACTCTGTTGTGATAAAGACTGTCCCCCGTTGATGTGCAGATCATCCTTGTCATCTTCACAGGCTCACCATGATAATTATAACTGAAGTCCTCATCCCTCCTGAGAAACTTGCATCTCGCGCACATTGACAGATTTTCAGGATTCTTCCTGCATGCCTGTTCATGTCTCATCATTGCACTTCTGCTCGATGACATCTTTCCGCAGAAGTCGCATTTGTATCCCATCTGTTCCTTCATTTCCTTATCTTTTTTATTATTATTTCATACATCATCACCAGCAGACAGAATCCATTGCTGACCATCAGCGGGACATTTCCTGTCAGTGCCCCGTTGATCAGCCATCCCAGATTTCCGGCACTGACCAGATATTTCACCATATCCGCATTCTTCATCAGCATTCCCGCTCCCCTGAACACGGTTGCGATCCATGCCACAATTTCCGCAATCACCTGCAACATCTTTCAATATTTTTTATAAACTTCAACTTGCTTATCAACAGTCTCATCATACCGGGAATACTGTCCACAGACTCCGCAGTAAGATTCATATTGTCGATGACCATATATTTTCCGTAGTCCCTCTCCCATCCGGAAGATTTCCTTATGACTATATTGTTCATTTTCATTTCCTTTTGAATTTATAAAATGCAATTCTCGGGTTCACCCCCATATGCCACAGCCAGTATCTCAATGCATCCATGAAAGTCATGACAATATCATCGCAGACTACATATTTTCCGTATGTCCTTTCAAATCCTTTCGTTCTCCTTATTCTCGGCAACATTTCTATAACTGATCATTTCTGTTATATCGGCATAAACTGTCTTCGGTTCATAAACATTATATGTCTTGAAATTCACGACGCTATTGGGATACATTCTCTTCACACAAAGCTGGGGATATTCATTGTCAGACCTGATTTTATATCCTTCATCAGTGAGAACTATCGTCCCGGTCCCCCTTACATAAGAACTGTTGCATTCCTTTGATGTTCCATGATATGACAGGAACAGAACATCCACCTTGTCCCCTTCCTTATGTCCGGTCAGTTCAAGAAACCTTCTTTGATATGCGAGTTCGCATTCCCTTATGATTTCATCCCTTGTCATAACATCTTTATCTTGTTCTCCAGTCTGTTGATTTCACCCTGTATCTCCTCTCTCATCAGCATGTCATGTTTTTCCAGTATGTCCTTTATGAAGTCCCTCTGGAATTCGGACAATATGGGTTTTTCTTTATAGTCGCACCAGTTGAGATGGGATTTTGAAGATTTTCTAATATCCTCCTGAATCTTCTTCAATATGTTTATGTCCCTGTCAAGTTTGACAGCCTTTTCAAATAATACTCTATCCATAATCTTTTTATTTTTTATTTCATGCTGTCCACCGCTCCCGAAAGAAACGATGAAAATGTATTGACGAACTTCTCGTCATCGCACAAATCATATTCCCCCATCTGGTGAAGAACGGCATGTGTCAGCTCATGCCAGAAGCTCTGTCTCTTTCTGGACTCCGACACCTTCTCTCCGGCAATCGAGTCCGCTATCTCTATGTGTCCTGTGCATTCCCAGAAACCGAAGTCTCCATTCCTGCCGGTGTCTTTCTGTTTGACATCGTAGTCTATTCCTCCGACCGTCAATGTCTCAGGCAGTTTGAATTCCATAATCTATTGATTTATAATCTCTGGTTTTGTGTCCTCAAGTCTATGTGGAATCATGACATCAAGACTTGACCTATTATATCTTGGTGCAATTATTCTCACATCTCCTCCATGTTCAAGCCATGTTATAACTGTCAAACCATCCATTCCATGAATAAACAATGCCTCATAGTCTTTTGAAGTACTGACAGTCAAAGAAATCTTTGATTTCATTTCACCATCCCTATAAAATCCTATTAAAACATTATCTATTTCATTTTTATAATTTGCATCAAAGATACCTTCATAAGAATGAACTGAAATGAGTCTGTACTTTTCATCATTTCCTCTATACATTACACTATATTCATCTTTCCTGTTCATATAAAAATATAATGTATACTCATCATTTCCTTTCAGTTCATCCGCAGGAACAATCTTTTCGATCCATTTTGGTTCAAGTCCTGAATAAGTCTGTGAAAATGCAGATGATACTGACATAATCACCATAACAAAAATAATAAAAAATCTTTTCATAATATGTTTATTTTTACATTAATCACATCCATATTTGCTGCACCATGCCTGTTTCTCCTTATTGAATACATCCATGTCATCATTCCATTTCTTGTCCTCTATCTTCACCTCATTCCACCAGTATGATCCGGGGTTGACCGATATCTCCACATCTCCATATCTACCCATGATTTGAGACTTGACTTCTTCAAATCCCTTTTCCGTGTATATGTCCCTCAAACAGTCTGATGCATCATAGTGCATACTGAAATTATTCTTGTTCAACATTGAACAAACCTTGTCATAATTGAGTTCACTGAGTTTCATAAATGTCTTTGTTTTTATTTGTTGATACAAAGATACGACAATTATTTCAAACTTCCAAATAAAATCAAAAAAAAAATGCAGGAAATTCATTTCCTGCATTTTTCATCTTATTTGTCTGATGACAGTCTTTCGAAACCTGAAATCATTCCCCTGATTTTGATGAGATCTGTCTTGATTTCATCATCCGTCAGATTGTCATTCTCATCATACAAGGGTCTGATGAAGTCAATTCCTCCCTGACTGTTTTTCAAGAATTTCAAGGCATACGATATGATTCTCAATTCGTCAAGATCAAACTTGCAGTCAATAATTTTATTCATAATTCTATAATTTATAAAATTTCCTTCCAGTGCTTTCTGCAAACCGACTTGTATGTGATGTTCCCGGACTCTATCGCAACGGAATTCCCGTCGGTTATTCTTTTTCCATCCACATACCTTATATGACACACCGCATTACAGTCACATCCCTCTATCTCACATGGTGTCCTGATTTCCTCTATCCTGTCGGCAAGGGCAAGAAGATGGCTTGAACCTTCAAAAAGATTCCCGTTGATGTCCGTCTTCAGTCCGAAACAGAAGACATCTATGTTCCTGTCGTCGCAGACGTCACACAAAGTCATCACGTCATCCCTTGACAGAAACTGACACTCGTCCACAAACAGCACCCCGAAATCAAGGTTCGACAGTTCAGTCTTCAGGTCATGATAATAGTATGTGGGCTCGTCGTTTCTGGTTATTCTGGACTTGGTGATTCCCCATCCGGCGAAAGTTCCTTCCCTGGTGTCCAGACAAGGCTTTATTATGACCGGTTTCTTCTTCCTTCTCTTGTACTGGTCGAACATTGTGAGCATCTGGGTGGTCTTTCCCGCCCCCATACATGCATATATGTAAGTAAGCTTAGCCATTTGACTCTGTTTCAATCTTGAAGTAATATGTGTAACCGAACTCGTCATCCGTCAGTCCGCACATCTCATATCCCCTCCTGCCGAACTCATTGAGCTTTGTCTCGTCGAGCTGCTTTGTACTCTTGATTCTCTTGTATCTGTAAATCTTCATAATCGCTTATAAAAATAACAAATTCTACAGGATTTTATAGTCATTTTCATTCAGATGAAAGAATATTTGATCCTCATAACCTATGGCAAGATCCATTTCTGTAGGATGTTCACCCTTTATAAGTCTTATCATAAGTGGTATAAAATATTTCGGATAATTTCTCAAATCATAATCTACATATTTCTTTGACAAATTTATTGAGAAATTATATTGACTGTCCATAATTTGAACACACATATTTTTGAACATTGAAATGTTGAAACTTATGCCATTATCCGTAATATAATCCCCACACAAATATTCAAATTCATCCGGATTATCAAGTTCATACAGATACATATCATTCCCTGACACAAATACATTTCTGCAAGACTTGTTGAATATATCTATTTCAGGAAGACCTGATTCATATATCTTCTTCAATATTATACTTCTTGATATTTTTTTTATATCCGGATGATTATTTATTCCATTGAACTTCAGTGTTCTGAATTTCATCAGTTTTATATCTTTGAATATTTCATATTTTGATTGACCATTTATTATTTCCATAAGAGAATCATATTTATCATTGAATATACCTATCTCCTTCAGGACATAATCCACTGATGAATGTATATCAACCTTTATATATTTTCCTGGTTTGAGATTATTCTGTATTTTTGTCGGGAATTCCCATTCCTTTGAATTTTCTGCATATTCATGTAATTTCTTTACGGATTCATCCACCGAACCATTGAACATCAACATTGCAGACTTTTTTGCAACTTCATTGAATTCTGTTATGAACTGGTCATAGGTTTCAAATCCCTCCTCATTCCACAGGTTCATAAACCTGTTCCATTTGTCTGTCTGTCCTACAAGACTCATATAATAGTCCCAGTATTTGTCCGCGAGAATCATCGGAAAACCGAGAGGATAATTCACCGCGGCATATGAAACCTTGGACATATAGTTTGTCATAGTCAATATTTTCTTCATATCTTATAATCATTTTTATTTAGGTGAAAGTAGATCTTGTCCTCATTCCCTATGGCAAGATCCATTTTTGTCGGTTCTTCATTTCTTCCTATTCTCAACAGCAGTGGAGACAGTTCCGGGGGGAGTATATTGTGTCTTGACCATCCGAGTACATAGTCAGTCAATGATGAACCCGGTATAAATTGAATCTTGCATCTGTTCCCGAACAGATATACAGTCTTTATTTCAACCACTGACATATTTACAGATATACCGTCAATCATATGGTCTCCTGTGATTTCATCTACACAGTCATAACCTATCTCATACATATACATATCTCCTGAACTTCTCACACCTTTATGATATCTTTCCCGCAAATGTTTCATAAGGTCATCTTCAGACAGATATACTTTCTTCAGTATTTCATCTGAACATATACAGAACAGTTCCTTCATTTGTGTGGAGTTGTTATATGCATATACCGATAACCTCAACTTCTTCATATTTTTGAATATGTCATATTTCGAGACATCATCTATGATTTCATCCGTTGATTCATAGTCTGGATTGAACACACCCACATTCTTCAATGCTTCATCAAATGCATTGTGCAAATCCACCTGCAAGTATCTTCCGTCAGGAAAGTCATAACTGTTCAGTTTTGGAAACAGATTTCCGGTATTTTCGGTTATGTTTCTGTCAACATAGGATTTTATCATATTATGAACTGTGGACTGATTTTCTGTCAACTGTTTTTCCGCACATCTGTATGTGGTGTCATTATATTCATCCATATATGAACAATATGTGAACCCCCCAGACTTAAACATTTCCTTGAATTCCTTATACTTTTTTTCCTGACCGAACAACTTCATATAGTAGTCCCAGTATCGGTCTATGAATATTACGGGAAAGAAGATGGGTTTGACAGTTTCCTGATATGCCTTCTTCACATCCCAGTCAGTCATCATATCATTTCTCATATCTGCTCTTTTCAGGTAATATTCTGTTCATCATATTCTGTATCTCGGTCTCTGTCTCACTCAATGGTTTGTTCTTTCTTGCCGAATCATTTATGCACAGATATTTACAGTCACCTATATCACCTGCATTAAAGTTGTCAAGGTCATATGTCCAGACATATTTCAATGTCAGGTTATCATTTTGAACATATTTCTTTAGGAAGAAAAGAATGTCACTCCAGTAATACTGTGTGAGATTTCTTCCTTGACGTGTGGATGTTATGTAGAAGTCGAGCATACTTGAAAATCTTTCCTGATTAGCATATTCATCCATTACAGATTTCAACATCGACACTGGACTATGTACAGGTATCATCACCGGACCGGAATAATCAATATCTTTTCCTGTCATCTCAACACTGTTCCTCGCTTCACCGAATGATATATTGCAGTGTCTGTATGTCATATAATGGGGATCTCTATTGTTCTCCTCAAAATTTATGCATGGGATTCCATCTCTGAAGAGTTCATTATATTCTATGGGATTCACAGGAATCATGTCATCATTGAAATATACAAATTCATCATCAAGACCGTGTATCCTGTTCAGGAACATCTCTATTGTTGTTGAGTTATATGTGGGAAGAAACTTTTCAGGAATGAAATCCTTATGTAATACAGGAATGACTTTTGACAAATCAACATATTCCGGTATCTGTTCTATGTTACTCACTACAAGAAAAACATTCTTCACATATGGTATAAACTTATCTATACCCCTTAATACATATTTTAGTGTACCATAATCATAGAAGAAATTGTATCTCATTGAGTTTCCCTTGTTTGTAAATGTTGCGAGTACATGATTTGATGTATTACCTTCCTGTGTGTATCCTTTCAGCATATTTCTCATCCATACTTCATCGGATGAATCTACAAATGTTATAACAGCATCCATATATAAGAATAATTTATTTCAAAAATTTGTCCTTTTCTTTCAGACATTCCAGATATTGCATATATGACAATGCCTTGTATGTTCCATATATTTTTTTCACGAGTCCATATGTTCACTGGCATCTCAATGATCTGTCATGCATTGAAATCTTTCATATTTCCGGACTTGAAATCAAAGTCCGTGACATATCCACCTATCATAATCTTCTCTATATCCGGTTTTTTCATAATTATAATTTTGAAATAAAGATAACAAAAAAAGAAGAACTGATAAATTATTTATATCAGTTCTTCTCAATCAAAAATCTGGATCATTGCAGTTTATGTATCTCACATCTCTCGGATCGTCCTCGTTCTGCACAATCCAGTACCAGTCCATAAACGGATTGTTGTCCTCAAGACCTATGATTTTATATCTCACATATACGGGTTTCCCGTTATACATATATCTCAACTGCTTCCTATCCTCCCACCATGTCCCTATTCTTTCCTCGAATTCCTTCTTGAACTCATAAAAGTTGGGATTGAACCTTTCTATATACTCTCTTCCCAGAATCTTCTCATATTCGTCAAAGTCCTCTATCCTTTCCATCACATACACGGTCCCGTATCCGCATATGCCCTTCTGTGTATACGTTCTCATTTCTTCAGATGCCTTTGATTGTATCTCATTCCAAATCCGTATGCCACAATCTGTCCAGCAAGCAATGCGAGCACACATCTGAATATAAAGTCAATGACATCCGGAGTCAATGAGTCAAAAAGAAGATAAGGGAAGAAACATACCCCCACAAGAAAAAAGAACATAAGGATACACACACAGATTGGAAATAAAAATAATGAAATCATCACATTTATGAACCTGTTCCTGTAGAATTTCACCACTTTGGTGTCTTCAAGATCATCTTCATCCTGTTCAGTGTTCAAAAACCCGTACCTCACTCCTGTCCCGAATCCACTGAAGATTCCAATCAATAACAATAAAATCAAAATAAGAAACTCACACATAACTATATCAAATTATATAAGTCAAACATTCCTGTCTTTTTCATCAAATCACACAGTCCCGACAATACCCTGTCTGATTTTTCTTTTTCCTGAATATGAACCATATACTGTTCCCTCTGGTTATCTGGCATGTCCATAAACTCCTGAAGTCTCCTTATCCAGTCCTCATACTGGTTCACCTTCTCCTGAAGTTCATCCACCTTCTCCTGACACTCGATTCTCTTTCTTCTTTCTGTGTTATAATCTTCCGCAAGATCCTTTATCCTTTCCTGAAGTCTTGAAATCTGTGCATTGTACTGTCTTGCGACATCATTTCTTGTCTGTTCGACAATCTGTTTTCTTGTCTCTTTCATGTTTCTGTTGTCTTGAAATTTCGTCAAAAGTTATATGTCTGCAATTCTGGCAAATATCGGACATAAAATCATATCTGCATTCTTCATTCAAATAAGGACAAATCATAAGTCATTCCTGAATTCAAATTCCTCCCCGTCGGGGGCAATCACCTTCGCTATTATTCCTATGGATGTGGGATGAAACTGATAGACAAACCCTCCGGCAATCGCTCCCATATAAGTGTCTCCGTTTCTTTTTCTGTCAAACCAGTCTTGCATCCATTTTCTGATTGCATCATTCTCCTCCTTTGAAACGGGAAATCCGTATCTCATCTCATCTGCAAGTCTGGTGTTCTCTTCCTTCAACTTCACAAGTTCCTCATCCTTATAAGTATCTTCCTTCATCTTCTTGATGGTCTCCTTTGCATTGTCATAACTGTTCTGCAACCATTCTACCGATGATGTCAGATCCTTTATGATTTCAAGTGGTTCAGTGTTTATGAACCTTATCTCTCCGTCTATATTTCTTATAATCTCTCCCATAACTATTTTCTTCTTATAGGCACGAATACGTCATATCCGTATTCATTGTCATCTTCATAGTGATTTATCGTCTCGTCATAAGTCATCCCGAATTTTGTCCTTTCATAAACAAACTCATTTCCGTCCCAGATTGCCTTATGTGCATTCCTGCAAATACCGTCATAAGTCTGCCCTTTGACAAGTTCCGATTTTCTTACCGGTTCATAATTCTTGTCCACCCATTCATGAAACTTCTCTGGGCTTCCGAAACTGTGGTATTCCTCATAGTTCAACAAATCTATCACATATTGATATGTCAATGATTTGAGTTCTTCGATATCCATATCTTATATTTCTATTTCAAATTTATATGCATCGGTTTTGAGTTCCTGATGATCCGATAACGGACTGAACTCACCAACCGACTGTGTTATATCTACAAGAAATGATATGAGTTTCTTCTTGTCCTTCACAGTTCTCAACACCTGTTCTATTACATCACGGATTTCCGCATTCGTGATATCCTCAGCATTCTCACCATTAACAGTAATGTTGGTGGTATGGTCATATTCTTTTGTGAAAACTATCTTCATAATGTAAAAATAACAAATTATCTTTTCCTGAGCCTGCTCACCAGAGCATCAGCATATTCCACGGCCTTGTTCGCAGTTGTTTCCGGATCAGGAAGTTCCTGTTTTCCGGATATGATTGAACCCATTGTATATACCGCAGTACTCACCCTTACTTCTGCATAATTGATATTTCCCAGATATTCATCAACTGTGGGACCCACATTGTTCAGTGGTTCAAGTTCCTCGAATTCCTTGTCAAGTTCCTCCTTCGGGGTGGTGTCAAAATGATAGTTCAACTGATCAGACAAACTCGGACAGCACTTGATGCATCTCGGGGAATTCTCCCATGTCACGTCCTTGAACTCTTCCGGATCAAGTTTCATATTGTGTCCTTCTGAGAAAAATATTTCATCTGCTCTCCGCGGTTCTTCAATATATGCCAACAGATCATTGTTCTTGTCCCTTGCTATATACATATCTATTCCTCCTTTCCTGTTATGATTGTATTGTTGTCTATGATGTTGTTCATCGCCATCTTCGTTATGAACAGTCCTGTCCTTATGTCCGCCAGTGCCAGTCTTGTATTCTTCGGTTGACTGTCATAATGACTTGCCTGTCCTTCCTGATTTTCCCAGATGAAACTGTTGTATTTTCTCAACATCTCGGTTATGACATTGAAGTCATTCTTTATTTCGGTAATGTCCATAATGATTTTATTTTATACTTTCAATGAGATTTCTCAAGCTGAACAACTTTGAGTCAATTTCAAGCATCTGTCTCTGTATATATTGTTTCAATACTTTCACAACCTCTTCTCTTGTGTCCTTTATGAAGAACACTCCATTCCGGATGCACATACATTCATCTCCGGGTGTAACATATTCTTTTTCCACCTCATCAATCCTGTATGTGTCATCATCATACAAAGTAGCCTTCCATTTTCTCATAATTCTATTCATTTATGTTTCTGTTGCAAAGATAGAACAAAGTTTCAAGAAAAACAAATATTTTTATAAAAAAATTGAACTTTAAAATATAAAATCTTGAAGTTCAACATATTACATTGACAATCTTTTTGAGAAGATGAAGTTCCTCAACTTGAGATTTTCAGACCCACCCATCTCTATCAACCATATTGGGCTCTCACTTGCGGACATCACATCGTCTGTCAGTTCTTCCTCATAAGACGGATAAAGTTTTGTGTCCCATACTCTGTCATCAACTATAAATGTTATGGCTGTCAACAGTCCTCCCAGATCATCCTCATAAAAGCATGCATTCGGAACTTTCATTCCAGTAAGGAAGTCCCTGCATTCCTTCATCTCCGGATAAGTCCCACCGTCAAGCATTATGATGGTCTTGTCAACATTCACCCACTGGATGTATTCCGCAAGTTTGCTGCATGTGTTTCCATATTCCGCAACAGCATGTGCCGTCTGCACCCCCTTCTGTATCGGACTCAACTGTCTCAATACAAGACTGTACATTCTATATCTGCTCATAATTATTATTGAATTCTGTGTGATGTTATAATTGTTGCCGACTTGCTCGCTCTGGTCAAAGCCACATATCTCAACTGTTTCTTCACCCTTTTGTCAAGACATTTGTCTATGTCATTGTCATTTATCAGGACATTACTGAAAGTGCTCCCCTGACTCTTGTGTATAGTGTGTGCATATCCATAGTCAATCACCTTCGCCTGTATCAGATTTCCGTATCCGTCATACACATTGTCATTCACCAGAAGAAACTCGTCGATAGAGTTTATCTTTTCAAGACATTTGAACTTGTCCATCTTGTTCTCACATTCCCTGTATTTTCCCCATTGATATACTTTCTCATATGCGAGAAGTTTCACCAGTTCCTTGTTGTGATCATTATATTTCACGTCTATATAAGGAACAGTTATTCTTTCCTTCAACGGATTCTCGATTTCAATCTCTATGATATGAAGATTGAAGTCATCCGGACATCTGTCAAGTCTGTAAGTTATCATCTCCCTTATGTTCTCGTCATATTCGTTTGTTATGCCACAACACATATAAGCCTCGGAGTTTATGATTTTATAGTTCACACCTGTCTTTCCCATTCCATCATATCCCCAGTTTGCATATGACATCAAGGGTTCACCTGTCTGCGGTGGCATTCCGTCATATCCTAACTTCTTTCTGACCATCATGTTCAACTTCTCCACATTGACATTGGTGTATGTGAGTATTCTGAAATAATTCGGGTCAGTCTTCAATCCGTCAATATGCGAGTCTATCACATCAATAATACCTGCAAAGTCATCATTGTCTATGAACTTCACACCTTCTCCTGATTCATTTACATTACTCTCATAAGTGAACCCCTCTCCGGTCCTTATTGATGTGGACTCATTCAATATGGCATTGTCATCGGTTCTCATCACCTTCGTGAGTTCCACTATCCTGTGGTCTGTGTTTCTGAACACGACCGATATGTCATCCTCATTTACGGGGGACAGCTGCGCGGAGTCACCTATGAATATGATTTTGCACTTTCTTTCCCTTGCCTTCAATATCACGTCCATATAGTTCTGTATGGACAGCATTGACGCCTCGTCTATGATGATTATGGAATTGTTCTTCACCTTGTCTTCAGATTTCTTTCTGGACTTGAAAGAGACATCATAATTCTCCCTGTCCATATCTGTCTCTATCATTATCCCGAACAATGAATTGACGGTGGACACTCTCTTTCCCACCTTTTCCCTCAACACTCCTGCCGCCTTGTGGGTGGTCGCACAGAAATGTATCGTATGTCCCATCCAGTATCTTTTGTTCACAATCTCCATTAGGGTGGTCTTTCCTGTTCCAGCCCATCCGGAAACCGTCATCGCGAATTCCGTTTTCGAGTTGATGAAGTCGTCAATCTGTTTCAGGACATCTTTCTGCTGTGAATTCAAGACAAACGGAAGCCATATTTCATAACCCCCGTCAAGCACATTCTTATATAAACCTTTCTTACTCATCAACTTCCTTTATATCACACATTGAAAACCTTGACTTCAACATATCTATGACATGTGTATGATGAGACTTGAACGCCCATATGCCGTATCCGTCATATATCGATTTCTTATATATGGTCAGAATATTCTTTCCGGAATCATTATTTCCCATATGCGCCACCTTCAGCCATCTCACATCAAGAATCTCGGTCTTCGTCTCGATCTTGTCCATATGAAAATCGGACTCTTCGGGTATCCAGCACTCGTACCACAAATCCACAGTCTGGTTTTTTGTGTACTTGTCGCTGTTCACTTCAAACAGATTTATTCTTTCTTCGTCAAGCACAAGACCTGTTTCTTCCCGTACTTCCCTTACACATGCTTCCGTAAGACTCTCATCCCAGTCTATATACCCACACGGACAGCACCATTCTCCGGGATGTGACACCGCAGGACCCCTTCTCTCCACAAGGGCATATATGTCATCATTTTGAATATCATATTTGAACACCACAGGAATCACCACAACAGATCTTGAAATCCAGTATTCCTTCCCTGTCTCATCCTTTATACATTTGTTCGGTCTTGACATAATTTATAACTTTTCTTATAAAGATAACAAAAGTCAGGATAGTTTCCTGACTTTTTCAAATTATAGTTCAACAATAAGGTCATTTCCTTCCATATAATGATTGACTGTCTTGTCATCAATTAGTTCTCGTGCCCATAATTCATTGTCAATTTGAATTATATTTTCATAAAAATAAGGCATAGACTTATAAAAATCATACTGTTCATTTGTAAGTTTGACAATATGACTTTTTTCAATCTTCTTGTCATCATTATCCACAACAAATGATAATTTCAAATCAACCCCATTTTCATTTATGGTAGGATCAGATTTGATTTTTCCAGTCCGTCCCAGATGTAATAGCATCTCTTGAACTGTTTCAAATAAATCTCCAGTGCTTTTTAATTTAATCATAATTATATATTTTTAAACTGTTTATTTCCATTCGTCATATTTCAGTCCGTCAATGAACAGACACACAAGTTTCTCACATGCCTCCACATCATTCCTGTCAACCATCTCATGTGTGGCACTGTGCATATATCTGCAAGGGATGCTCAACAATGTGGAAGCACAGTTGTCAGACATCATCTGTATATTGTTTGTGTTTGTTCCTCCGGCCTTTCCGGCGACAAGCTGATATTTCACATTCTTTTTCGCAATATCTTTCAGTGCATCATTCAATGGTCTGTATTTCTCCGGTCCGTATTCTATTACGACACCCTTTCCCATCTGTGTCTGACTTCCTTCAGTCTTACCTATCTCTGGGGTGCAGTCATGACACACATCTATGTCTATGGAGATGTCCGGACTGATTTTCCGCACGACATTTCCCGCACCCCTGCACCCGGTCTCCTCACTGGTGATGCAGGCACAATAAAGTCTTACATTATTTTTCTTGAGTTTTTCAATGTCAATGTTTTCCAGCACACTGAACGCAATCCCACAGGCTATGCCATCATCAAGTCCAGAACCGACTATGAAGTTCTTGTTCTTGCCGAATTCCATATCAAGTCTTGAATTATTGAACACCACAAGATCACCTATCCTTATACCCAGAGACTCTACTTCCTCTCTTGAAGAACATCCGCAGTCAAGATATAAATCCTTATGTTCCGGACATTTTTTTCTGTCCTCTGGTTTTTCAAGATGAATTGCCTTGTATGAACAAAAACACTTGACCTTGTTCTTTCCTGAATTTGTCAGAATGAACATATCACCGTCTATCACAGTCTTCGGTGAAAATCCACCCTGCGGGATGTATTTCAGAAATCCATTCTTCGTGATATCCGAAACAATGAGACAGTTCTGGTCCGAATGTCCAGAAATCAAAACCTTCAATGCATCAGGTTCATCACTTCCTACACTTGCACATACATTCCACATCTTGTCAATAAAGTCAAGTCTCACATCTTTGATGTTTACTGCACTTGATGCAAAATATTCAGCAGCAGATTTTTCAAATCCCGTAGGTCTGTAAGTCAATAAAAAATCTTGTAAAAAATTATAATCCATAAATATATATAACTTATATAATAAAGATAACAAAATATGATACTCAAATTTGATGAATTCATATCTTTAAATGAAAGTTTCAAAAGTCCAACAATATCAAAGTTATTCAAAGACGGTGAATTTGATGCAGATATTGATAAATCCATACTTAATCAAATTTCTGAAAATGATATCATAGGTATGGCTGACAGCAAGGACGATGCGGAAGATATGTTGAACAATTCAGGTATAGAAACCATAGATGCACAACCTAGATATAAACGGCGTGGAGATGATTTTGAAATTGATGACACCAAACCATGGGAAATAATCAATATGACTGAAGATTATATAATAGGTTTGAAATCAGGAAAGTATCTTGTGTGCAGAGTCAATAAAAAAGATGTGTCCAATCATCTATATGATATAAGAAATGACAGGAAAAAAAGAAAAACAGTTGAACCTACAAAATTCGAAAAGAAGTTCAATCATAGAAAAGAATTCGTAAAGAATCACAAAAAGGACATTGAAGACTTTAATGATATCAAGAACTTTTTTGATGAACGGGGTATTCTTGATGACTTTATTGATGAATGTTGTGATGAACTTGACAGATGTATTGAAATTTTTATAGATGAAAGAAATGTAGAAGATATAAATAACACATATGAATCTTCTATTGAATTCAAATTCAATGATTATAAAATAGAACTTTATCCTACATTTGAATTTGAATATCACAAGTCAAAATATTATGCCGGATTCAATGGAGACTACTATCAACCTTCAGAACCAGAGTCTATGACATATGAGGATGCATATCCACAACTTATCGAGACAGGGATTGTCATTTATGACACCGATGACAAACCATTGATGGATTGTACATACAAACCTGAATTCGACAAGACACATGTGATTGATTTTTCAGATTCTACATATGAAATTGAAATTTAACAAAATGGAGATGATTTATCATCTCCATTTTTTTATTTTCCTATTGTATTGTTTTCAAACATTCTGTTCAACTGGTTGTTCACCCTGTAAAAGATGCACTGTTTCGGTATGTCCTTGAGTCTTCTTGCACCGATATATGTCATTGTTGATCTGAGTCCACCAAGAAGTTCCTCAACCACATCATTTACCGATCCTACATAAGGAACCTGTGTCACCCTCCCCTCACTTGCCCTGTATTTAGGTTTTCCGTTTCCAAATTTTTCCTGCGCAAGCGTGGAACTCATACCATAAAAGAGCTTATATTTTTTTGTCTCTATAACAGGAGAATATATATAACTGTCTCCATTGTCTGTCCTGTTCAGTTCTCCAGTATTGTAGTATTTCTCTATGATATCCCCGTCAGCTTCATCTGTTCCTGCAAACAGTCCCCCTATCATAATGAAATCCGCTCCTGCGCCAAATGCCTTCCCCACATCACCTGCACATGTTATCCCTCCGTCTGAACAGATGAGTCCACCTACCTGATGAACTGCATCAGCTGTTTCAACTATTGTAGAAAACTGTGGTCTTCCTACACCGGTCTGCTTGCGAGTAATACATTGACCACCCGATCCGATCCCCTCTGCGACTATGTCTGCTCCGGAAAGTATCAAATCTTCTGAAATGTCTCCTGTGACTACATTTCCCACCATAATCAGCATCTCCGGAAACTGGTCTCTCAACTTGACCACCATCTCCTTTACCTGCGGAATATATCCGTTTGGAACATCCAGCTTGATACCCACCTGAATACTGAGTTCCCTGTATATTCTTTCAAGTTTCTCCACTCCATTGTCCTTCAAACCTATGCTCAACAGACATCTCATCCATCTGTCATCATCATAAGTCAAAAGTTTCTTATAAAAGTCTATAAGACTGTCTATATCATGGTGCTTGTGAAGACAGGCAAACAATCCATTTTCAAGCATTCTCTCACTTACATCAAAATTTCCTATGGTTCCCATATTCGCCTGCATAATTCCTGTCCCCCTGATGACCTTGGGACACCATTTGAACTTATATTCCCTTGTAATATCAACATCCTTTCTTGATGCCAAGGTTGACCTTCTCGGTCTTATCAAAACATCGCTGAAATCCAACTGCACATTATCTATTATCTGCATAAATTATAAATTAAAAAAGTCCTTCATTTTTTATGATAATTCTTCTTGGTCCGTCTTTTTTTAAGACAAACAAATATTCTATTGTGTGTTTGTCTCTTCCATTCAAATTGCGACTTCCCTTGAAAGCATTATATTCTATATTGTTTATCTCCACTGTTCCATATTTTGAAAGCATATTACACATATCATCATATGATATGATTCCTTCATTGTTATATGAGATTATCATATATTTTGAATCAAGATTGGATATAAGATCTTCAAAAGATTTCAATGCACTATTCTTTCTATTATAACTTGATTTGTTCCAGTCTTCTGGAATACCTGAAACCTTACTCAAATTATCACCAATCTTGTTCTCAATTATAGTATTCAGCATAAAATAATTTGAACTGTATGGATGTTGATTATATGGAGGATCAAGATATGTTATGTCAAGATTTTTTAATGTTCTTGCCACAGTATTCGCATCCCCATTCAAGATAATCTTATTACAGTCATAATTTGAAAATATGGGTTTCTTCAATGAAATCTTTCCACATATTCTGGACAATGAATTCTCCCCATCACCACCAAATTTGCCTATACCAGTCTCCTTTGACTTGTAGAATCCTTTGAATATTCCACTTGTATTTGTATGTATTGATGCCTCATATAATAATGGAGCCAGATAGAACTTCTTATATTCATCTGGAACATATTCATCTATTGCAGTACGTATGGTATCAATAATAACAGCATTATCATGTGTGTAAAATACTCTTTCTCCATATTTTATGTCATTATCATCTTCTGGAGCATAGTTTTTTGTTATTATTCCTTCGACTTCTGGAAAATCCAAAATCTTATCCAGATATGTATTATATGTTATTTCATCAAACTCATCTTTATTTGTAAGATAACAGTCATTGATTATGCAACTGTATTTTTCCAAATCATTCACATAAAGCATGTTTGAATATTTCTTCACTGATCTGGCTACAATTCCACTTCCGGAAAACAAATCACACAATTTTCCTTTTTGAATACCAAGTTCCTTGAGTATGTGTTCAACTTCCAGATTTATGTCATTGAGAAGCTTCCGCTTGTTTCCTATATATGTTATTATCTGATCGGTGAGAAAAAAATTGTTCTCCATCATAAAGTTTATAATAAAAATAACAAAAAAAAAGAAATGATATACCTGTCGGCAATGATTTTTTTTTTTTGTGTGGAACGCGCCATTTTATGCGCTAATGCCCCATCTGAAGTCTCACGGTGTGTAGAACAGGGTGTATCACACACCAGTCCATGGTTTACGAAGCTCGGAATAATCAAAGCAGATTCTTAAAGTCCAACAATCTTGGATATTTACGAACTTCTGCTGCCAACAGGTATATCGTTCCCAAAAAAAAATCTCTGGATTTTATAATCCAGAGATTTTTTTTTTTATCTATATTTTTCAAGATAATGCTCAATACCTATCCTGCAACATTCATAACACAAATCATATAATTGCTTATATGTGAAGTCATTGTTCTGATAGAAACAACTCCCACCTTTATGTCCAGCAGTATATATGAGCATATCCTTATCAAACCATGGATTTATCCTATTCAAAGTTCCAAACAGGGGAGTTAGTTTTGCCTTCATTGTGTTTGTCATATCTTCATTGAAATCACATCCATGAAGATATACATTATATGGAAAAAACTCCCTATCACATGTATAACAATAATCAGATGAAATCAGGAAATTCTTTGCAACCCTGTCTCCAGCGGCATTACCTATGGCCTGTTTTAACTTTCCTTCTGCAAGTCTTCTGTCATTTGTTCCCTGTTTTTTCATCTCTCCCATAAACAATGGTTTCTTGATGATTCTATCTCCTTTCTTGATGGTGAGATATATTATATGTGAATCTGTCTCAATTCCACTTGCAAGACCATAGTATTTTGATGCCTTATTTTCTGATAATCCTGAATCTACCAGAGCAGTTTTTATATCATCAAAATTGAGTTTTTTGTTTCCACATTCAATATTCCATGTCTCTGGAAGACTTGAAAGATATTTATCTTTCAAGTCTTTGCATATGTTTTCACTTACTGTTGTCAGCAAGTCATCATCCTTTTTTGATGATGTTATTGAAAAAGATGTCATCATGCTTCTGCTGTTTTTGACTTTTTTGTTTTTCTGTTCAACTTATTCTGAAGATCAATGATGGTATCTATCATACCTACAATTTCATCCTGTGAATATTTCTTCTTGATAATGTATTCATTTTTTGATGCCTCAAGATAAAGACCATTTATCTTCAAAGGTGAAATCTGAAATTTTCTAGATCCCTTTATAATAGCATCAACATTTGAAATCCTGTTGCTACAATTTGTTGATAATGCTACACCATAAATTACTTTCAGTTCATCTGCAAGATCTTTGAAGTCTGGATCCTGACAATACAATCTGTATGTTACTCCATTCTTTGATGATTTGATACCAAATTTTTTATATGCATCAATTGTACTGTCAATGAATATTCCAGCACGGCATCCGCAAATATCCTGAAATGCCTGTTTGTTGCAGAACCATTTCCACAATTCCTGACTTTTTGCAAGAAGTCTTCCACTATTCTTGTCATAAATTCTCAAGCCTGCTTCCTTCAATGCACGCGAATCATCAGATTTGTTTCCTCCAATAATTCTATATTTCACTTCAACTGGAATACTTCCAACCATTATTGTCTTTGGAATTTCATCACCTATAAATGTAGGTGTGGTTGACATACCCAGTTTTCTTCCATTGAAAATGATGTCCATATTTCTGTGAAGTGGTATTTCAAAAATTTCTTCCATCGAATCAATGATTGATGATGTGGAACCAATTGAGACATTCGTAAATGTAAGTCTTGTGAAATGTTTTGACTTATCACATGTCCCATAAACAGTCTTGCCATTAATCATTTCACCATTAGGCATAAATGCCGTATGTTTGATAAATGACTTCCCATCACTTGCAGATTCAAATATTGCTTCCACAATTTCATTTTTATCAAACTTGCACTGTGTTGCGATGGCAGCAGTTGCACCAGGAACACCTATACCATATTTACCTATCTTGTTTTTATTGCTTTCCTTATTTGTTCCACCAAGAAGAAAGAGCTTGGTATCATCCTTGATGCCGGAACCATTGTCATAAAATATGATAGTGTGTTTTTCTGAATCAATACTGATGTTGAATTCAAGTCTTGAATTTTTGATTCTACTGTCATATGCATTATCACCGAATTCAATAAATGCATCCTTGACATCATAATTCACTCCCAATGACTTGGTTGCAAAATTACTTGTCGCCTTCAGTTCTTCTGAACCATACTTGTTGATGAATTCCTTACTGTTCATTTTTTCTTTTGTCCTGTATTTATCCTTCCGGACTTGAAGTAAAAAGTTGATGTTTTATTTTCTTGATGCAAAGATATGAACAAAATTTCAAACTTCCAAATAAATTCAAAAAAAAAATGACTGAATTTCTTCAGTCATTTTCAACAGATATATAATAGTAGTCCTTTGTCTTTTTAAATCTGGTCACATCCGATTCCTTTCCCAGTTTATCCAGTATCTTGAAAATAACAGGTTTATTCACAATACACCAGTTCCAGCAGTAGATGTTGCCGAACTCGAACAGAAATGTCTTGAATATTTTATAACCCAGTCCCAGATGTTGATATTTAGGAACAATCTTGATATGTGGCTGATATAATGACTTCCCTCTTACATTATGGGGTTCAATGATGAAATTCACATCATCAACGGACATTTCTTCACCGTCAACTATAACTGGAAGAAGAAACTGATAGTCATTTATCTGTTTTTCCTCACCGAATTCTATTTTTGTTTCATCATTGATGACCATATATCAGTATTGTTTTATATCAGTTTTGTTCCACAATTTGAACAATATTTGTCCTTTGGACTTACTTTCTTCCCACACTGCCCGCAATATTTCCGTCTTGTCTCATTGACTGAAACCTGTTTTCTTGAATTAGGAAGTATCTTGATGACCTCCACCTTGAAGGGATTATATTCAAGATCTATATCACAGTTTTCAAACTTTTGATTTGACTTTGATCCACTCTCCACTCTTCCAGTCTCAATCACACCATTATGATATGGTATACTTGAATTATATTTTGTGCAACAAGATGTTTCTACAATATTAGCCCTTTGTATCAAACTATTTGAAGTACCCATATTCAAACTGGTCAACTTGCAGTTTATAGGATTGCTGGATGACCATACTATTGTATCGTTATAAGGAGACCATGGTTTTATAGGGTTGTCTATGATATTGTTCCATTCATAATGATAAACAACTTCCTTTTCCATAAAGAACTCTATCTTTATATTACCATTATTACTTATGGCGTTTTTCATCTCCTGTGTGTTTTCAACTTCATATGTAGAAAAAAGAAACTTCTTGTCATTGTTCATAAACCTTTCAAGCCAACAGGACTGACCAGGTTTTAGGATAAGTGTACCACCTATTTCCTGTTCATTCACATAAATCTTGACACCCATGTGTTTCCTATAAGGATTTTTGAGATAAATCTGGAATTCTGTTCCATTGTTCAAATAAACTGTTCTTCCTGATTCATTTGTCCTGTATTCCTTTACAAGACTTTTTGCGATGGCGATTTTCGCCAATTGTTCTGTAATTTTGTAACTCATACTTCATTAAATTTTATTTGTATTTAACTGTCTCCGATTCATTTGCGTCCATAAGAACACTCAAGGGACATATACATTCCCTGAACCAAAAACATTGTATAATTTGCGGAAGATGAGGGATTTGAACCCCCGCACCGGTAATTGACCGATCTAACGGTTTAGCAAACCGTCCCCTTCACCACTTGGGTAATCTTCCAAACTAAGTTATTTCTTGAATAACTTCCTATAAAGATTATAAAACAAATAACCTTCAACACCTATGTTCAAAGCTGCCACATATCCATAAAAGGAATCAATTCCACCGGAAACTATTCCATTGAGAATTCCTGCAAATGTGATTATTGCAAAGAATACAGGCAGTGCAAATGCAAGCACCTTACCGAACCATATAAGATTATTCTTTGATAATTCGTTCATAACTTATAAATTGTTTTATGTATTTATGACTATCGTACAATTACATCAATCCATTCTTCAATAGCAGGTGCAAAATAAATCTGATCCAGACCAAATGTGATATTGTATTTGTACCATTTTCCCATTTCCCATGCATCAAGTGAAACAAGTCCATCCTTCTTCAAATCCTTCAACTTCACATCATTGACTTGTTCAAGATATTTGTCTGTACCATATTTGATGTAATATGTAATTCTTATCTTTGCATTGTCATCAAAAACCTGTGGAAGAACTATACCTGTATTTGCATCTGTGAATACAACACCAGACATATCAATTATTGTTCCATATGTTTCTGTTGATTCATATATCTTATAATCAACATTATCATCATCAACAGACCAGACTGACTTGTTAACTGCATATCCATCTGTCAGATTCTCATCAAATGAACCCTTGTGTTTCACATCAATAAGTTCAATTCTTTTCAAAAGTAATACACCATTATAATCATCCCTTGATTTCACTGTGAAAGAAATTGCTGACAAAGCATGATTGAACAATATATCAACTCCATCATAAGTTGTAATAAAATCATCTGGATGTATAGATGCAGATTTATCATATGTTCTTGAGCTGAACATCAAATCCTTCTGATCAACAGCATTTGCAATGTTATAATCATTGAATTTCAATCCTGTCTTTGTATCCACATTTACATTAGGAGCAAACACATCACCAACAGGATAATATGCAGAAAATGTGAGTTTTCCATTCTTTGGCCAAAAATAAGTGGTAACAGGCATCCATGTTCCTTTTCCATTTATCTCATCATATGAACATACAACATTGTCCATATAAAGTACAACATCATTATTGACAGGATCAAAACTTCCAGTCCCCCTTTGATACCATGAAAAGACCGCAAAGTCTCCTGTTGTAGATTCATACTTTGATAAAGGTGTTGATCTTGTGTGTTGTTTTCTTGAAATAGGCTCAAAAGATATGACCTGATTTCCTTCATAGTCTGTTCTTATGTCATTTATAAAACATGACTGTACCATAAACAGACTCAATAAAATAAAAATAAACTTTTTCATAATTCAAAAATAACAAATTATATTTCTTCAATAAACATAAAAATACCGCATTTACGGTAATGCGGTCAACCAGAACATACGCTCTCCGAGTGATGTCAAATTATTTATGTAATTTATTTGAACTTTGTCGAGTTCCTATCCAGATTGAAACTTCTTCGTTTTGTCTGGATGAATGCCTTCACCACAGCAGGAAGATAATTATAAAGAAGTATAACTTTCCTTGCAAGTTCATACTTTTTCTTGAAATCATCTACTGACAAGTCAGTTAAGTCTCCGAAATAGTTAGATACCTTCAAAATGTCATCAAGAGTATATGTTTCCTTGTATTGAAGATTGCCGAGACAGTTTGAATTTGACAACATAACCTGTTTTTCAGGAACATAAGGAAAATGTGTATATTTTCCAAGAAGAATCTCACTCAAGTCAAGATAAAGTTTTGCAATTTCCTTAGATTCCCTGAAACATTTTTCCGGTTTGATGAATTCCTTTGTGAGAATTCTTGAAATGAAGTCAATGTTCTTCATATTGTCAATATCCTTGCAGAGTCTTGAAAATTCACTGACAAAGACAGTCATATCTGTTATGACTATGTCAACTACATTTTTGTCATCAATGTTGTTCAACAGATCTTCAAAAACATCAATGCATCTTGACTTCTGTGTGTTCTTTCTTATAGAAACCATCAACTCCTTGAGTATCTGGTTTCTCTTTTCGGTGTTCATAAATTTTGACATAAATTTGTAATAATTTTTTTTTTATTTGACAGAATAAAAATTAGTACTCGGTGGCGGAGTCGAACCGACCATGACAAGAATGAAAATCTTGTATACTAAACCATTATATGAACCGAGCATATATGATAAATCAATTGAAAAATCATTGTATTTTCATTTTACCATCCAATTTGTTTATTGACATCATCAATGATATCTTCTGACAACTCTTCTTCAGTTACTCTTATGATCTTCTTGACAGGTGTATAATGAAATTCTTTCTGATCTTCAATATATCTTTCCAAAGATTGATATTTTGTCCATCCTAATTTATTTGTAATTTTGTACCAAACTTTTTTCATATCAATAATAAATTGTACCTGAGATGAGATTCGAACTCATATGCTTTTTGAGCGGAACATTTTGAGTGTTCTGGGTCTACCATTCCCCCACTCAGGTAATTGTAGTTTTTTGAAACTGTTCTCTATTTTTCCATCCACACAATGCCCGGGAAGTGGATTTCTCTGTGAGGAAAATCAAATGTTCAAGGTACTACAAACCATCATCAACAAAACCCCAACTGGACTCTACCGCCGTATTATTCACTCCGGATTTACATCAATGTTGTTCCTTCAAACAGACACTTGGTGACATTCAAAGGCATCAAACACCGAAATTACATCATTGGTTATCCCCTACCTATTGGCAACCTGCTTGTCAATCCCTGTTGCACCGGGATTATTTTGCGGAAGGTGCAAGATTCGAACTTGCGGAACCCTTACAGGTTCGGAAGTTTTCAAGACTTCTGGAATAAACCAACTCTCCCAACCTTCCAAAAAAAAATGCAGTTTCCATCATCAACTGAACCTATGAGCATGCCAAAATCGACTTTATCCAGTGTGTTATAGATGGTCTTATATGGATTTCTCCAAACCCAGAACTTACAAGTTTACTATACGGGTCTGCATTTTTTTGAGCCTCTTATCGGAATTGAACCAATATCTACTGATTACAAGTCAGTTATAATAACCTTTATACTAAAGAGGCATAAAAACCGAGATTTATTTTATTCTTCAAAACTCACACCCTGAAGAACCAAGGAAACCCCGGTGAAAAACTTGCTGATGACATCATCACTGATTCGGTTTCAATTGTCCCGATTATTATGGCTGCAAAATGATGTCATATAAAAGACAACCAGATTTACGAACTACAGACTGTCGCTTCCATTTTCCGGACTGACGGTATAAAAGACATCTCCGTCATTCTTATGCGTCTGTTGTGTTGTCTCATACCGCTCCTCACGGACTCCCCTGTCTTCAGGTTGCAGGATGAAATCCCGAAAGACATCATTCTGACGGACACGTTCCATTGACTTGACCTTCCCAATCTGGAGTTTCATAAATGATACCCATTTCCTAGGATAAACATCATCACATTCAATGTAATAATGGTTTATGGTTGTCATAAAATCAGCGTCCCTTCTCTCACTGCCAGGATCTTATGCAGAGTAATTACGTTATTGACTGATTATGTTTCTTATTTTCAAAGAACTTTTTTTTGTGGGAGTGGAGGGATTCGAACCCCCTAACCCGAAAGACCAGATTTACAGTCTGGTGCAACTCACCATCGTTGCCGCACTCCCAGTTTCAACATTATAAATATAACAAACTTTTTTAAATTACATAAACAATTTTTCAAAAATTTCAACAAGCACATCAATAACTATTGAATTTCCAGCCATTTTATATTGCTGAGTCTCACTTATTCCTGTATTCTGTATCATATCAATGTTCTTGTCATCAAGTCCCATCAACCTGAAGAATTCTCTTGGGGTATGTCTTCTTATCCTTTCACCATCCTTCACATAACCATGTGCATAACCATGTGTAAAGGCAGCAAGACATGGACTCACACCTTCAGGAGACATTATTCTTCTTGACTGGTTCTTTCTGTTCTTCACATAACCCAGTATTTCAATGACACCATATTCAGGATATGTCTCATCTTTCATTATGACTCCCTTCAAAAGTTCAGGATTTATGTCATAAGAAACATCAACATCATCTTCAAGTATGTCCTTCAATTTCTTCATTACAATAAATATAACAAAGATTTGAGAAATCTGAAACTTATTTATGATTATTTCAAAGAACTTTTTGGGTGAGATGTGGGATTTGAACCCACAACATTCAGAACCACAATCTGATGAACTACCGGTTGTTCTAATCTCACCATAATTTGTGGAACCCCGTTGAATCGAACAACGACCTCCGGATTTTCAGTCCGGCGGACAGGCACCAGCCATCCGCGGGTTCCATTTTCAAGTCGGGATAGATGTAGTCGAAACATCATCATACGGTCCCTAACCGCACATTCTACCGTTAAACTATATCCCGATAAAAAAATCTCACACAATCATTTCTGTTTGTGTGAGATCAGATATATATGAAACTTTTTTATTCTTCTATATCATTATATGACAAATCTCACACTTCACATTCTGGTGTAAAATAACCAGAATAATGTGGTTCAAACAATGAAGAATATGTGAAATTTGTTTTCATAATGTATTTATGTAAACTATTTATGTAAACTTTTGTCATCTTGATAGGACTCGAACCCATAAAAATATTTCCACCCATTTGTGGCAAGACAATCTGCAAGTTATTTATGTGAGATTGCAACTCACTTGAAAATTGCAAATTATTGCATCTCCACCACTTTGTTTTTCAAAACAAAGAAAATAAACAAGATCCAGAAAATGTAATACCAAAAAATTGCATCATAAAATAATTTTGCGGTAAGGATCTTTACAAGCGGTGAATATCAGATTCGAACTGATGAGCGCACGGCGTGACAAGCCGGCATGATAACCACTTCACTAATTCACCATATAGTAACGGGGGATGGATTTGAACCATCGACCTCTGGGTTATGAGCCCAGTGAGCTGACCAAACTGCTCTACCCCGCAATGTATCTCAAATGTTTCGAACAAGATTCTTTTTTGATGAAAGTAATCTTACAAGTATTATCCATAAAATAATTTTGCGGTCTGAATCTTTACAGAAACATATGTGTGTCTTTCAAAGAACTTACATTATAAATATAACAAAGATTTGAGAAATCTTGCATTTATCAATAACAAAGATTTGAAAAATCTTTATATATTTATGAACTTTTCGCGGCCTGAATAGGACTTGAACCTATAACCCCCTGATTAACAGTCAGATGCGCTAACCAATTACGCTATCAGGCCATTGACCGTCTTTATGGAAAGACGGAAAGAACCCTCTGGGTGATCCCAACCTCGGGGATGACCAAAACTATTTAGGCAAAGGCCACCATAGTCTTCTGTGTCTGCTGTGCAGGAGCACCGAAGTTTACAGAGTAAACATTGTTGCCATCTAATTGGCGATAGACCTCTCCTCTTCCCATACTCAAAAGCAGTCAAAAACCAAGTCAGACCCATTTATAAATAATCTTTGTGGATCTGGAGAGATTCGAACTCTCGTCCTACAGTCTTTCCCGAAAGTATCAACAAGACCTATATATCTCAAATGTTTCAAAACAAGATTCTGTTGTCTATGCGAAAAAAATGGTGCATCATTATAAAATAATTTTTGCGGTCTGAATCTTTACAGAAACATATGTGTGTCTTTCAAAGAACTTACAT